>Ga0208244_100031_pt1 | contig 208156 bp, 186 predicted proteins | sample SubbioCR12Aug_5A_FD_184828 | JGI IMG/M metagenome (GOLD analysis project Ga0208244, IMG submission 184828) | Serpentinite rock and fluid subsurface biosphere microbial communities from McLaughlin Reserve, California, USA - CR12Aug_5A (SPAdes) | ecosystem: Environmental > Terrestrial > Deep...
CAGTTCGACCGCGGCTACCTGTCGCCCTACTTCATCAACAACCCCGACAAGCAGATGGCGATCATGGAAGATCCCTTCATCCTGCTGTTCGACAAGAAGATCTCCAACATCCGCGACCTGCTGCCCGTGCTGGAGCAGGTGGCCAAGGCCGGCAAGCCGCTGATGATCGTCGCCGAAGACGTCGACGGCGAAGCGCTCGCCACCCTGGTGGTGAACAACATCCGCGGCATCCTCAAGACCTGCGCCGTCAAGGCCCCGGGCTTCGGCGACCGTCGCAAGGCGATGCTGGAAGACATGGCCATCCTCACCGGCGGCACCGTGATCGCCGAAGAAGTCGGCCTGTCCCTGGAAAAGGCCACCCTGCAGGAACTCGGCCGCGCCAAGCGCATCGAGATCGGCAAGGAAAACACCACCATCATCGATGGCGCCGGTGATGCCGAAGCGATCAAGGGCCGCATCGCCCAGATCAACAAGCAGATTGACGAAGTCACCAGCGACTACGACAAGGAAAAGCTGCAGGAGCGCAAGGCCAAGCTGGCCGGCGGCGTGGCAGTGATCAAGGTCGGCGCTGCGACCGAAGTCGAGATGAAGGAAAAGAAAGCCCGTGTCGAAGACGCGCTGCACGCCACCCGTGCCGCCGTTGAAGAAGGCATCGTCCCCGGCGGCGGCGTCGCGCTGCTGCGCGCCAAGTCCGTGGCTGCTGCAATCAAGGGCGACAACCACGACCAGGACGCCGGCGTAAAAATCGTGCTGCGCGCCATTGAGGAGCCGCTGCGCCAGATCGTCAAGAACTGCGGCGAAGAGCCTTCTGTCGTCGTCAACAAGGTGCTGGAAGGCAAGGGCAACTTTGGCTACAACGCCCAGACCGGCGAATACGGCGACATGGTGGCGATGGGCGTGCTGGACCCGACGAAAGTCACCCGCACCGCGCTGCAGAACGCCGCGTCGATCGCCGGCCTGATGCTGACCACCGACTGCATGGTCGCCGATCTGCCGGATGACAAGCAGAGCGCACCGATGGGTGGCGGCGACATGGGCGGCATGGGCGGCATGGGCATGATGTAAGGACCTGCTGCCTCGATACCCGCTTGGGTATTCGGCCCTTTGAAAAGCCCCGCTTCGGCGGGGCTTTTTTTGTGCTAGAAAAAAAGGGATCCAGGTAGCTGCTAGCGCTGGATACCGGCAGCTTGACTTGGCCCGAGAATGAGCCGATAAAACAGACATTCGTGTTTGTTTATCGGTTTATTCGGGCCTAAATAATCAGAACAATTTTCACCCAGAGGAAGCTGCAATGAATCTATCCGGAATTCTCGTCATGGCGTACCCGCAAAACCTGCCGCGGGTGGTGACCGAACTCAACGCGATGCCCGGCGTGGAGGTTCACCAGCAAGACCCGCTCGGCCGCGTGGTGGTCGTGCTCGAGGCCGAGACTGTACGCGAGGAAACCGACGGACTGCGCCGCATCCAGGCCGTGCCCGGCGTGCTGATGGCCGAGATGGTCTTCCACTATTTTGAGGACGACGACGAGGCACTGTCCGAGTTGCCGCCCGAGATCGCCGCCCTGCCCGGCCTGAACGCCTGCCAATAATCGATAGCCTGATTTCTAGGAGACCGCCATGTCCGTCACCCGTCGTGAGTTTCTCAAAACCGCCGTTGCCGGCGCCACCGCCACCACCATGAGCCTGCCGTTGACGCGGATGGCCGAGGCCGCCGTCCAGCAACTGGAAAAAGGCTGGCAGTGGGACAAGTCGGTATGTCGTTTTTGCGGCACCGGATGCGGCATTCTGGTGGCCACCCAGGGCGGCAAGATCGTGGCCACCAAGGGCGATCCAGATGCACCGGTCAACCGCGGTCTCAACTGCGTGAAGGGCTATTTCAACGGCAAGATCATCTACGGCGCCGACCGCCTGACCCAGCCCCTGCTGCGCATGACCGACGGCAAGTTCGACAAGAAAGGCAAGTTCCAGCCCGTCTCCTGGGACAAGGCGCTCGACGTGATGGAAGAGAAAATGCGCTGGGCACTGAAGGAAAAAGGACCGGCCGGGCTGTCCATCTTCGGCTCCGGCCAGTACACCATCCATGAAGGCTACGTGGCGGCCAAGTTGATGAAGGCCGGCTTCCGTTCCAACAACCTCGATCCCAACGCGCGCCACTGCATGGCCTCGGCCGTGGTCGGCTTCATGCAGACCTTCGGCATCGACGAACCGCAGGGCAACTACGACGACATCGAACATACCGACACGGCGGTGCTGTGGGGCGCCAACATGGCGGAGATGCACCCCATCCTGTGGTCGCGCATCACCAACCGCCGCCTGACCCACGACAAGATGCGCGTGGTGAACCTGTCCGTCTACGGCAACATGTCGTCCGACATTGCCGACACCGAAATCATTTTCGCGCCCAGCAGCGACCTGGCCATCCAGAACTACATCGCGCGCGAGATCATTTCCCGCAACGCGGCGGACTGGGATTTCGTCAAGAAGCACACCGTGTTCGCCACCGGCCCGTACGACATCGGCTACGGCTTCCGCCCGAAGAACGCCGACAAATTCGCCTCCGCTGCCGAGATGGAGACCTACAAGAACGAGCAGGTTCGCGTGCTCGACAAGCACGAGGCCATCGCCCAGCGCCGCAAGGAAGGCGAGGCCGTGCCGCAGAACAATGCGGCCACGCCGATGAAGGATTGGGCGATCAGCCTGGAAGACTTCAAGAAGGCGCTGGAGCCCTACACCCTGGATTTCGTGGCCGAAGTCGCCAAGGGCGACCCGGACGAGCCGATGGCGGATTTCAAGGCCAAGCTCAAGCTGCTGGCGGATTACTACTGCGACCGCAACCGCAAGATCGTCTCCTACTGGACCATGGGCTTCAACCAGCACCAGCGCGGTTCCTGGGTCAACGAACAGGCCTACATGACCCACCTCCTGACCGGCCGCCAGTGCAAGCCGGGTGACGGCGCCTTCTCGCTGACCGGCCAGCCTTCCGCCTGCGGCACTGCGCGCGAGGTCGGCACCTTCGCCCACCGCCTGCCAGCCGACATGGTGGTGATGAACCCGAAGCACCGGGCCATCGCCGAGAAAATCTGGAAGCTCCCCGCCGGCACCATCAATCCGCAGATGGGCAGCCACTACGTCAAGATCATGCGCGACCTGGAAGACGGCCAGATCCTGTTTTCCTGGACCCAGGTGAACAACCCCTGGCAGAACACCGCCAACGCCAACCACTGGATCAAGGCCGCGCGCGACATGAACAACTTCATCGTCGTCGCCGATGCCTACCCCAGCGTGTCGGCCAAGGTGGCCGACCTGATCCTGCCTGCCGCCATGATCAACGAGAAGTGGGGCGCCTACGGCAACGCCGAGCGCCGCACCCAGGTGTGGCGCCAGCAGGTGCTGCCCCCGGGGCAGGCGCGCGCCGACATCTGGATGATGCTGGAGCTGTCCAAGCGCTTCAAGCTGAAGGACGTGTGGGGCGCACAGAAGTTGCCCGGTCTCGAAGGCGGCCTGCCCGACGTGCTGCCCGGCGCGGTGGCCATGGGCTACACCCCCGAGTCCACGCTTTACGACGTGCTGTTCGCCACCCCCGAAAACAAGAAGGTGAAGTGGCCCGACCCCATCGCCAAGGGCCACGGCAACCATGTGGCCGATCTGCTGAAGGATGGCTGGTTCCCCGAGAAGGCGATGTTCGAGGAATACCGCCAGTTCGGCACCGGCCACGCGCACGACCTCGCCCCCTTCGACGTCTACCACCACGACAAGGTGCGCGGCCTGAAATGGCCGGTGGTGCAAAAGGACGGCAAGTGGGTGGAAACGCCGTGGCGCAACAACGAGCAGTACGATCCCTACGTGCAGAAGGGCATGGGCATCGACTTCTACGGCAACAACGGCAACGCCTTGGTGATGGGCGATCTGGACAAGCCGGGCGATCCCGCCAACAAGGTGGACATCTCGCACAAGGCGAAGATCTACTTCCGCCCCTACGCCTCGCCAGTCGAGAAGCCCGACGCCAAGTACGACCTGTGGCTGTGCACCGGCCGCGTGCTCGAGCACTGGCACTCCGGCACCATGACCCGGCGCGTGCCCGAACTGCACCGCGCCGTACCGTCCGCCGTGTGCTGGATCAACCAGAAGGATGCCGATGCCAAGGGCCTCAAACGCAACGACCTGGTGTGGGTGGAGTCGCGCCGCGGCAAGGTCAAGGTGCGCCTGGAGACCGGCGGCCGCAACCGCGTGCCGCGCGGCTTGGTCTACGTGCCCTGGTTCGACGAAGGCGTGCTGATCAACCGGGTGACCCTCGACGCGACCTGCCCGCTGTCGAAGGAAACCGACTTCAAGAAGTGCGCGGTGAAGGTCTACAAGGCCTGAGCCCGACTGCCGACCCCGGTCGCCAGATAGCGCCATTCGCGTTCTGGCGGTCGAGGACGGTCCACTTCGAATCCGCCCGGACCCACCATGCCTGTCAAAAACATTGCTCGCCGCGATTTCCTGGTCAAGGCCGCCCAAGCTACGGCGGTGGCGACTTGCGGCGGCCTGCTGTGGGATTATCTGCTGCGCCAGGAAGTGCGGGCGCATCCCTACGCTCTGCGTCCGCCGGGTGCGTTGGCCGAAGGCGACTTTCATGCTGCCTGCATCAAATGCGGGCAATGCGTGAATGCCTGCCCGTTTGACACCCTGAAGCTTGCCGGTGCCGGCGGCGACATGCCGATCGGCACGCCCTACTTCACGCCGCGTGAAATCCCCTGCTACCTGTGCCCGGACATCCCCTGCATGAAGGCGTGTCCCACTGGCGCGCTGTCACCGAAGCTCGACGACGTCAACCAATCCCGCATGGGGCTGGCGGTGATCGATCTGGAAAACTGCCTGTCGTGGAAGGGGCTGCGCTGCGAAATCTGTCATCGCGAATGCCCGTTAAAGGGCCGCGCCATCGTCCTCGAAACCCATCCGCGCGGCATTTCCAAGCACGCGATGTTCTTCCCCATCGTGAACTCCGACGCCTGCACCGGTTGCGGCATCTGCGAAAAAGCCTGCCCCACCACCGAGGCGGCCATCCGCATCCTGCCGCACAATCTGGTGCAGGGAAAAATTGGCGAGCACTATCGCCTGGGCTGGATCGAGAAGAATGAAATCACCCAGGAGTTCAAGCCTGGCGCGCCGGAAGCGCCCGTGAAGCCGGGCAAGAAAGCGCCAGGCATGGATTATCTGAACGAGGGGGACCTGTGAGCACCGCGCCCCAGCACCCCAGATTGGATGCGCTGGCCTCCATCGAGAAGCTGCATGCACGCTCATGGCCGGCACGCATCATCTCGTGGCGCTACGTCGTTCTGCGACGCGCGACGCAGTTCGGCATCCTGCTGCTTTTCTTCGGCACCGCGCACTGGGGCTGGGAAGTTTCCAAGGACGTAGCGCTGCTGACCGGGAATCTGTCCGCCTCCGAATTTCTCGGCTGGATTCCGATGGCCGACCCTTTCGCCGTCCTGCAGATCTTCCTCACCGGACACATGCTGCAGACCGAATCGCTCATCGGCGCGGCGCTGGTGCTGGGGTTTTACGCGCTGGTGGGCGGCCGGGTATTTTGCGGCTGGGTCTGCCCGGTGAACGCGGTGACCGACCTGGCCGGATGGATGCGCCAGCGCCTGCCCATTTCCACGCTGTTTGCGCTGAACCGAAACATTCGCTATTTCGTGCTGGCCACCGCGCTGATCCTGTCCGTCATCTCCGGGGTTGCGGCCTTTGAGTGGGTGAGTCCGGTCGGTATGACGCATCGCGGCATCATCTTCGGGATGGGTATGGGATTTCTCGCACTGATTGCCATCTTCCTCTTCGACCTGCTGATCCTGAAGAATGGCTGGTGCGGCCATCTGTGTCCGCTGGGCGCCTTCTGGTCGCTGGTCGGCAAGACCGCCCTGATCCGGGTGCGCTTCGACAAGGACTCCTGCACGCATTGCGGCGAATGCGCCAAGGTCTGCCCGGAACCGCAGGTGCTGAACCTCAAGAAACTCGAGCAAACAGGCTATGTGGTGCCGGGCGAATGCAGCAACTGCGGCCGCTGCACGGCCTTGTGTCCGGAAGGCAGCCTGAATTTCGACCTGCGCCCGCTGATCCACCGGCACCACCCTGCACCCGAAGTTCGGGCAACCCCCATCGAAAACCGCAACACCTAGGAGGATGAGATGAAAGCACTTATTTTGACATGCGCACTTCTGACGCTGAGCCTGCAGGTCGGCGCTGCGGACAAGGGCCTGACCGAGGAACAGATGGGACTGTCCAAAACCTCCGTGAACGTCGACCCGGATCCCGCCGCGTTCGAATACCGCCAGGCCGATCCCTCCACCAGCGGCGTATTGCCGCGCGCCTTCAGCGGTGCGCCGCCGCAGGTTCCACACGGCATTGAAGATTTCGTTCCGATCACACGGGATTCCAACACCTGCGTGAGCTGCCACCAGCAACCCGACCAAGTCGGCAAGAAAAAGGTGAAAGGCGAGCCAACACCGCTGCCGGCCACGCATTACACCGATGTCAAAAACAATTCGCTGCACATGGGACGCTACAACTGCACCCAGTGCCACACGCCGCAAGCAAATGTGAAACCCCTGGTGGGCAACACTTTCAAGCGCAAATAATCCGGGGAGGCCTGGCGCGCTTCCGCGTAGTTCGATGGGTGAGGCGCGACCTGGCCAGCCCGCGCCCATTGCCGCTACCGCAAGCGTCAACGGAGCAGCCAGGCGCTGATCGCTGGGTTACCAGTTGCGCCAGAAACGCCAAGACTTCTCCTTCTGTTCCTGGGTCAGAACGGATTCAATGCGTTTGTGCGCGTCCGCAGACGTCTCATACATCCGCCGCTGCAGTTCGCTGATTTTCTTGTGGGCGTTGCTGATCGCGGTCGAGTCCCGCTTGGGCGCGTCATAGAGGTCACTCAACTTGTTCTGTTCGTCCATCATCCGGCCCATCACTTCCCAGTTCTTTTTGCGGGTTTCATCCCGGATTTTGGCGAGCTGGGTACGCTGTTCCGCACTCAGGTCGGACAAGCCCCACCGCCCCATGCCATAGCCGCCCATCATGCCGGGTCCCATGCCATAGCCGCCCATCATGCCGGGTCCCATGCCATAACCGCCCAGCATGCCGGGTCCCATGCCATAACCGCCCAGCATGCCGTGGCCCATGCCATAGCCGCCCATCATGCCGTGGCCGCCCATCATTCCAGGGCCCATCCCATAACCGCCCATTGCCCCGGCCCCTTCATGAAAGGTCATCCAATGCTCGTTCCACAGCCTTTGGCGTTCCTCGGGGTCTTTGATCTGGCGAATCTTTTGCATCTGTTCCTGCATCAGCCGATAGCGCTCCTGCATCGCACCATAAAACCGGTCCGCTTCCGCATCGGTGACCGTCGGCTTGGCGTCCGATGCGACATTCTGCGCATAGAGGGGAGATACGTTCAGGGAAAGTGCGGTTAGTGTTGCAAACAACAAAGGGGGGAATCTCGTTTTCATGGCTGAACTCCTGTGTCAGGTAGATGTGGAGCGCTCAGTGCGCGCTCGTGGTCTTCCAGGTCGCCGCCGCCCCAACTCGAAAAGGACTATCAAGCCTGCGGTAGGTTGCGGATTCCGGGTTTTGGGTGTTAAGCGGTTCCGGGCCTAAAAATCCGGCGATCCAGCGCAGCCCACGCATTCAGCTCATCGGGCTGGCAGGGTGAGGACGATGGGAAGAGAAAAAATCAGTATAGGCACTCCCTCACCCATGCCAAGGTCTTTCATGCCACCTTTATCGGACCCATTTCGGGCAGCTTGGCGGTGGGCATCGCAGTTGCCAAAAAATCCACGAAACACTAACGTTGCCGCATGAACGCATCGATCCCCCTCGCCAACAGCCTGCACCGCGCCACCTTCGAGGCGCTGCGACGGCAGGCGCCGTTTGCTTCGATGACGGAAGACGAGGTGATGTGGCTGGTGCAGCGGCTGTCGGTGGCCTACTACGCGCAGGACGGCGTCCTGCTGGAGCCGGCCGACACGCCCCCCGACAAGCTTTTCATCATCAAGCAGGGCACGGTGACGGGGGTCACCGCCGAAGGGCAGACGGTGCTGCAGCTGGCGACGGGCGAAATGTTTCCGCTCGGCGCCTTGCTCGCCGGACGCGGCGTCGCCAACCGGTATGTCGCGTCGACCGATGTGTTCTGCTACCTGCTCGCCGCCGCCGACTTCCACGCGCTGCTGGCGACGAGCACGGAATTCCAGGATTTCTGCACCCGCCGCATCGCCAGCCTGCTGGAGGAGTCGCAGCGCGCGGTGCAGGCCGAATATGCGCTGGCGCTGGACGACGACAGCCGCTTTGCGCGACCGCTCGCCAGCCTGATCCGCCGTGCGCCGCTGTCGACCCTGCCCGGCACACCGCTGGCCGACGCGCTAGCGGCCATGGAGGCCGCGCGGGTGGGTTCGATCATCGTCGCCGATGACGCCGGCCGTCCGCTCGGCATCCTGACGCTGAAGGATGTGCTGGCGCGCGTGACGCTGGCCGGCGTGCCGCTGGCCACGCCGATCTCGGCCGTGATGACGGCAAATCCGGAGACCCTGCCGGACACGGCGCCGGTGGCCGATGCGCTGGTGCTGATGGCACGTCAGGGTATTCATCACCTGCCGCTGGTCAAGGGCGAAAAGCTGGTGGGCGTGGTGTCCGAGAAGGACATTTTTGCGCTGCGCCGCTTGTCGGTGGAAGGCATCACCTCGGCACTGCGGCGCATCGACGATCCCGCGCGCCTGCCCGCGTTGGCGCAGGACATCGGCGATCTGGCGCACAGCCTGTTGGCGCAGGGCATGGATGCGGAAAACCTCACCGCGATCATTTCCAGCCTCAACGACCGCATCACCGAGCGCATCATCGCGCTGGAAAGCGGCGCCGACGACGCGCTGATGGGACTGCACTGGTGCTGGCTGGCGCTCGGCTCGGAAGGGCGGATGGAACAGACGCTCGCCACCGACCAGGACAACGCGCTGATTTTTTCGGCGGCGGACACCACCCAGCGCGAGGCACTGCTGGCCTTTGCGCTGCGGGTGAACCAGCGGCTCGACGCCTGCGGTTTTCCGCTGTGCAAGGGCGAGATCATGGCGAGCAATCCGAAATGGTGTCTGTCGCTTGCCGACTGGCAGCAGCAGTTCACCCAGTGGATCGATCACGGCAGCCCCGAAGCCCTGCTGCACTCCAGCATCTTTTTCGATTTCCGCCCGCTGGCCGGCGATGCCGCGCTGGCCCTTGACCTGCGCGCCTGGCTCAACCGCGCGGCGCAAAAGAATCCGCGCTTCCTGCACCAGATGGCCGGCAACGCCCTGCGCAACCGGCCGCCACTGGGCCTGGTGCGCGACTTCGTGCTGTCCGAAAGCGAAGCCCACCCGCATACCATCGACCTCAAGCTCAACGGCGCCATGCCCTTCGTCGATGCGGCCCGCATTTTCGCGCTGGCCGCCGGCAGCCCGCAGACCAACACCGCCAAGCGGCTGCGCGAGGCCGCCCACGCGCTGCGCATTCCCGACACCGAACTGGCCGACTGGAACCGCGCGTTTCATTTCCTGCAGTTGCTGCGCCTGCGCCACCAGCACGGGCAGCAGCGCGCCGGCATCACGCCCGACAACCACCTCAACCCCGACACGCTGAACCCGCTCGATCGCCGCATCCTTAAGGAAGCGTTGCGCCAGGCGCGCAAGGTACAGGCGCGCCTGGCGATGGACTATCACTTGTGATCTGGCCGTTTGCCAAACCCCTGCCGCCGCTGGATGCGGCGAGCAGCGCGCGGCGCGCGGCGTTGACCGGACAGAAACCTGATCTCAAGCAGCCGCTCGCCGAGATGCGCTGGTGCGTGGTCGACACCGAAACTGGGGGTCTGGACGCGCAGCGCGATCCCCTGCTGTCGATCGGCGCGGTGGCGATCGAACACCAGCGCATCGCCCTCGATGCCAGCCTGGAAGTCGGGCTGACGCAGGCACAATCCACCGCTGCCGCCAACATCCTGATCCACGGCATCAGCGGCACCGAACAGCGCGCCGGCCATGCGCCGCACCAGGCACTGCTCGACTGGCTTGAATTTGCCGGCGCGGCGCCGCGGGTGGCCTTTCATGCGGCGTTCGACCAGGCGGTGTTGCGGCGCGCGGAACACGAGCAGCTTGGCCTGTCACCCACGGCGCCCTGGTTCGACGCGGCCGTGGTGGCGCCGCTACTGTTCCCCGACGCCGCACCCCGCTGCCGCCACCTCGACGACTGGCTCACCTACTTTGGAATTGCCGTCTACACACGCCACGGCGCGCTGGCCGATGCCTATGCCACCGCTGAACTTTGGCTGGTGTTGATCGACGCGGCGAAGCGCGGCCGCATCACCACCGCGCATCAACTGCGCAAGCTGCTGCGGGCGCGCCGCTGGCTATCAGCAAATTAGCCATCTCTAATTTGATTGTCGGCTTCGCGCCGAGTACTTACACTCCGCGCACGCGCGAAACTATTAATAAGCGCGCGCCCCCCCACTCTCGCTCAAGGAGGATTTGCCATGCAGTTGTCGGAGAGACATCAAGAGTACTGGCGCAAGAACCTGCGAATCACCGCAGTGTTGCTTGCCATCTGGTTCGTGGTGACATTCGTTGTCATTTTCTTCGCACCACAACTCAACGAAATCGTGATCATGGGTTTCCCCTTCGCCTTCTATATGGGCGCGCAAGGTGCACTGATCATTTATGTCCTGATCATCTGGTTCTACGCCCGGCGCATGAACCAGCTGGACAATGAATACGGCGTACAAGAGGGAGAAGAACAATGACCACCCAAACCCAAAGCCAGTTCTTTCAGCAACTGAAGAAGTACTACACCTTCTATACCGGCGGCTTCATAGCCTTCGTCATCGTGCTCGCGATCCTGGAGCAGATGGGCCTTTCGCCAAAATGGATCGGCCTCATCTTCCTGGGTGCGACCATCGCCCTGTATGCCGGCATCGGCATCATGTCGAAAACCGCCGACGTGTCGGAATACTACGTTGCAGGTCGCCGCGTTCCGGCCATCTTCAACGGCATGGCAACCGGCGCCGACTGGATGTCGGCCGCGTCCTTCATCGGCATGGCGGGTACCCTGTACCTTGCCGGCTATGACGGCCTCGCCTTCGTCATGGGCTGGACCGGCGGCTATGTGCTGGTGGCGCTGTTCCTCGCGCCCTACCTGCGCAAGTTCGGCCAATTCACCATTCCGGACTTCCTCGGCTCGCGCTACGGCGGCAACCTGCCGCGCACCATCGGCGTGATCGCCGCCATCATCTGCTCCTTCACCTACGTGGTGGCGCAGATCTATGGCGTCGGCATCATCACCGCCCGCCTCACCGGTATCGAGTTCCAGTACGGGGTGTTCCTCGGCCTGGCCGGCATCCTGGTGTGCTCTTTCCTCGGCGGCATGCGCGCGGTGACCTGGACCCAGGTCGCCCAGTACATCATCCTGATCATCGCCTACATGATCCCGGTGGTGTGGCTGTCGATGTCGCACACCGGCAATCCGGTGCCGCAGCTGGCTTACGGCCAGGTGCTGCAGCAGGTGACGCAGTTGGAAAAAGACTTCAACAACGCCGACACCACCAAGGGCGCACTCGAAGCATCGGCCCGCGCAGCGTTCAAGGCGCAGCAGGAATCGCTTGAAGCCAAGATCGCGGCGCTGGACGAAGCTGTCGCTGCAGGCACCGGCGCGGCCTTCCTCGAAGCCCAGCGTGCAGAGGCCGGCAATCCCGACGGCTTTGCCGCGACCACCGACGAACTCAAGGCGCAGTGGACCAAAGCCGCTGCCGGTGCCAAAGGCAAGACCGGTCCGGTCTCGGCTCACGCCACCGCATTCGCAGGCAAGGGTGCAGAGGCCAATCTGCTGAAGAGCAATCCCGACGCCACCGCAGAGGAAATCGCCGCTGCACAGGCCGAAGACCAGAAAGCCTCCGACATCAAGCGCCGCAACTTCATCGCGCTGGTGCTGTGCCTGATGGTCGGTACCGCTTCGCTGCCGCACATCCTGATGAGGTACTACACCACGCCGTCGGTGCGTGAAGCGCGCAAGTCGGTGTTCTGGTCGCTGTTCTTCATCTTCCTGCTGTACTTCACCGCGCCTGCCCTGGCGGTGCTGGTCAAGTTCGAGGTGTACAGCAACCTGGTCGGCTCGTCGTTTGCGTCGCTACCCGCCTGGGTGGCGAACTGGTCGGCGGTGGATGCCACGCTGATGAAGATCGTCGACATCAACCTGGACGGCATCGTGCAGCTCGCCGAAATCACCATCGGCGGCGACCTCATCGTGCTGGCCACGCCGGAAATCGCAGGCCTGCCCTACGTGATCTCGGGCATGGTGGCGGCGGGCGGTCTGGCGGCGGCGCTGTCGACAGCCGACGGCCTGTTGCTGACCATCGCCAACGCGCTGTCGCACGACGTCTACTACAAGATGATCGACCCGAAGGCCTCCACGGTTCGCCGTCTGGCCATCTCCAAGGGCCTGCTGGTACTGGTGGCGCTGTTCGCCGCGTATACCGCCTCGCTGAAACCGGGTGACATCCTGTTCCTGGTCGGCGCGGCGTTCTCGCTGGCGGCGTCGGCCTTCTTCCCGGCGCTGGTGCTCGGCGTGTTCTGGAAGCGTGCCAACTACCTCGGCGCAGTCATCGGCATGCTCGCCGGCCTGGGCGTGTGCATGTACTACATGTACACGACCTACCCGTTCTTTGGCGGTGTGCCGGCAAACCAGTGGTTCGACATCGCCCCGATTGCTGCCGGCATCTTCGGCATGCCGATCGGCTTCCTTGGCGTCATCGTCGGCTCGCTGATTTCCAAGGCGCCCAGCGTCGAGATCCAGCAGCTGGTCGACCATGTCCGCTATCCGAACCTGGAAGGCGACATCGACACCCGCGCAACCTGATCTTTGCACCCCGCGCGCCTTCGGGCGTGCAACAAAAAAGCCAGCCTCGTGAGGCTGGCTTTTTTACGTCTGCGCGTTCCTAGCCGAGATGGTGTGCGTAATCGCTGCGGCCGGCGTCACGAATCAGCCGTTGTGCGGTTTGCGGGTCATGGGTGAGGGTATGTTCGATCACCGCAGTCACCTTGTCCGGCTCGTTGCAATGCTGCCACGCCATCCCCAGCGCATACCAGGCGAGTCCGTTCATCGGCTGCAGGCGGGCCGCTTCGGTCAGGGCTGCGGCGGCCTCGGCGTGGCGGCCATGCCGCGCATGCAACATTCCCAGGCCATACCAGGCGCGGTCGTTTTTCGGGTCGAGTGTGGTTGCGCGCTGAAAGGCCGGAACCGCCGCCTCGTCCATCCCGCCCTTATCGCGCACATACGCAAGGTTGAACCAGCTCGGCGCATCGTCCGGCGCGATCTCGACCGCGAGCGCAAACCAGGCTTCCGCCGCCGCCCAGCGCTCCTGCTGGGCCTCCAGCCAGCCCAGGGTGCACAAGGTGGGGACATGGGACGGATCGGCACGCAGACTGTCGCGGTAAGCGGCCAGCGCACGCTCGCGCTGGCCCAGCATGTTGAAAAACATGCCGCGCAGGCCATGCCGCACTCGGTCGTAATTGATCATGGGTTTGATGCGAATTGAAAACAGCCTGCATTGTCATGGCCAAGCGGCAGCCTGACAAGCTGCGTTAAACTTGCGCATTGATATGGGGAGCCCCGCCTATGCCGTTCGACATCCTGCTGGTTTCGGTTTTGCGCACCGTGGTTGAAGTCGCCGGCTTCGCGCTCCTCGGGCAAGGCGTGCTGGCCGTGCTGGCCGGAAAATACCGTGAGCAAAACCTTTTTTATCGCGTGCTGCGCACCATCACCAGTCCCGCAGTGCGGGCGGTGCGTTTCATCTCCCCGCGCTTCATTCTCGATGCCCACGTTCCCATGCTGACCTTCTTTCTGCTGTTGTGGTTGTGGATCATGCTGGCATTCGCCAAACAACATCTGTGCGCGCTGCGCGGCCTCGCCTGCTAAGCGCGTTTTCCTTGACTCGCGCAAGGCAAACCGGTTAAATTGCGCCCTCATTTTGGCCAGTTAGCTCAGTTGGTAGAGCAGCGGATTGAAAATCCGCGTGTCCTTGGTTCGATTCCGAGACTGGCCACCACATTCAAGCGGCTTCCCGTGGGTTTTTCCACCGGAAGCCGTTTTTCTTTGCATGACGCCAGCATTCCTGCGATCCGCATCGGCCTTGTAAGGCCTGCCCTCAAAGTCCTGGCCCGGTTCCGGAGCCTCCGGTTGTGCTTGAAAAACCACCATTCGGGCCTGCCCGCCGGGGGCGGACAGAAGATTAGTATCTGATCATTTGATGGTATTCACTGGCTGTACTAATGTGGTGCTGCTTTTCCCCCAATAACGATCAGGAGGCAGCCATGAGCAAGAAGAACAGCACACCCGTGACGCAAACCGCAACCCAGCAACCCGAACCCAAACTCAGCCGGCGAAATTTTCTCGGCGCGGCCGCCGCTGCCACTGCGACCGGCGCGGCATCGCTGGGTTTCCCGTCGATCGCCAAGGCGCAGGCGCCGATCAGTCTGCGCTTCCAGAGCACCTGGCCGGCGAAGGACATCTTCCATGAATATGCGACGGACTTCGCCAACAAGGTGAATGCGATGTCCGGTAAAGAACTCAAGATCGAGGTGTTGCCGGCGGGTGCGGTGGTCAAGGCGTTCGACCTGCTCGATGCGGTGAGCAAGGGCACGCTGGACGGCGGCCACGGCGTGATCGCCTACTGGTACGGCAAGAACTCGGCCGTGGCGCTGTGGGGCTCGGGCCCGGCGTTCGGCATGGATCCGAACATGGTGCTGGCCTGGCACTACTATGGCGGCGGCAAGGAGCTGCTGGATGAAATCTACAAGAACATGAACATGGATGTGGTGTCGATGCTCTATGGTCCGATGCCGACCCAGCCCTTCGGCTGGTTCAAGAAGCCGGTCACCAGCGTCGAGCAGATGAAGGGGCTCAAATTCCGCACGGTGGGCCTGGCGGTGGACATGTACAAGGACATGGGTGCGGCGGTGAACCCGCTGCCCGGCGGCGAAATCGTGCCGGCCCTGGATCGCGGCCTGCTGGATGCGGCTGAATTCAACAACGCCTCGTCCGACAACCTGCTCGGTTTTCCGGACGTGGCCAAGGTCTGCATGCTGCAAAGCTTCCACCAGGCCAGCGAGCAATTCGAAATTCTCTTCAACAAGAAGAAATACGACGCGCTCAGCGCAGAGCACAAGGCCATCATCAAGTACGCCCTGGAGGCTTCGTCGGCCGACATGTCCTGGAAGGCCATCGACCGTTATTCCAAGGACTACATCGACATGAGCACCAACAAGGGCGTCAAGTTCTACAAGACGCCGGATGCCATCCTGAAGAAGCAGTTGCAGTCCTGGGACAAGATCATGAAGGCGAAGAGCGCGGAAAATCCGGCGTTCAAAAAGGTGCTCGATTCCATGCGGACTTTTGCGGCCCGCGCCGCCCGCTGGCAGAACGACACCTCGGTGGACTACAAGATGGCGTACAACCATTTCTTCGCCAAGAAAAAAGCTTGATCGAATGAGCCCGCCGGCAATGGCCGGCGGTTTTTCCCATTGGGGGTTGACCCTATGCAGAAATTCCTGATGGCGGTCGACCGCCTGACCACGCTCGTGGGGCGATTCTTCGCCTGGTCGATTGCCGTGCTCACCTTGCTGGTCTCCTGGGAAGTCTTTTCCCGCTACTTTCTGAACCATCCCCATCCGTGGGCGCTCGATGCCCAGATCATGCTGTACGGCATCCTGTTCATGATGGCCGGCGCCTACACCCTGGCGCACCAGGGCCACGTGCGCGGCGACGTGCTGTATGGCGCGCTCAAGCCGCGCACCCAGGCCGGCATCGATCTGGTGCTGTTCATCTTTTTTTATCTGCCCGGCGTGCTCGCGCTCACCTGGGCCGGCTGGACCTATGCCAACGAATCGATGGCGATCCGCGAAAACACCTTCAGCCCCGATCCGCTGCCGCTGTACCCCTTTAAGTTCGTGATCCCGGCGGCCGGCTTCCTGCTGTTGCTGCAGGGCATCGTCGAAATCCTGCGCTGCGCGGTCTGCCTGCGCGTGGGCAACTGGCCGCCCCGCATGAAGGACGTGGAGGAAATCGACCTCGACGAACTCCGGGCCATGGTCAAGGATGATGTCGAAACCACGGGAGGCCGGCCATGAAGCGGGGGCTCGCAGTCGGCTTCGGCTTCATGGCCCTGATCCTGCTGGCCATCGCCGTACTCACGCCGTGGAGCACGCTCAACAACGGCCATATCGGCATCATCATGCTGTGCCTGATCGTGGTGGCGATGATGATGGGCTTCCCCAGCGCCTTCACCCTGATGGGCATGGGCGTGCTGTTTTCCTGGTTCGCCTACCGTTCGGTCGATCCCGACGTTGCCGTGCAGCAGACCCTGGACCTAGCCGTACAGCGCTCCTATGGCGTGATGACCAGCGACGTGCTCATCGCCGTTCCGCTGTTCCTGTTCATGGGCTATCTGGTCGAGCGCGCCAAGCTGATCAAGAAGCTGTTCCATGCCATCCACATCGCCACCGCGCGCATCCCCGGCTCGCTCGCCGTCGCTACCCTGGTGACCTGTGCCATCTTCGCCACCGCCACCGGCATCGTCGGCGCCGTGGTCACGCTGATGGGCCTGCTGGCGTTGCCGGCGATGTTGCGTGCCGGTTACGACACCAAGCTCTCCGCCGGCGTCATCGCGGCGGGCGGCACGCTGGGCATTTTGATTCCGCCGTCCATCATGCTCATCATCTATGGCGCCACCGCCGGCGTGTCGGTGGTGCAGCTCTACGCAGGCGCCTTCTTCCCCGGCCTGCTGCTGGCGGGGCTGTATGTCGTATATGTCGTCCTGATCGCCTGGCTCAAGCCCCACTGGGCGCCGCCCCTGAGCGCCGATGAGCGGCGTGTGCCGCTGCCGCCGCACATGACGCAATTGTCGGCACGCTTCGGCACGCTCGCCCTGCCCGGCCTGCTGCGTGCACTGTTCGGCCAGCGCGACGGCTCGATTTCACGCGCCCTCGCAGGCCGGGATCTGCTGGTGGCGAGCCTGCCGGCACTGGCTTTCGCCCTCATCATGGGGCTGACCTGGAATACGCTGACCCAGCCCACCGAAGAATTCGACACATCCGGTCTGGTGGAAATGGGCGTGTCCGCCGAAGCCTTCCGCAGCGACTTGGGCGAGGACACCGCTCCCGGCATTTCCGAGCCGCCCATGGATGACGATGTCGCCCCCGGCATAGAAGAACCGCCGGCCCTGGCCGAACCCGAGGATCTGCAGGCGCTGCCCACGCTGGAGGCACCCCCCGCCGACGAACTGCCGGCGCTGACCGAGCCCGGCGAAGCCGCGCCACCGACCGCCGCGCGCGAACCCGCGCCTCCCGCATTCTGGAAGACCGTCGCTGCCGGTGTCGCGGTATTGGGGGTCGGCTATCTGCTGCTCACCTTCCCTCGCCTGGAAGTGTTCCGCGTGCTGCTCACCTCCTTTTTCCCGCTGGCGGTGATGATCCTGGGCGTGCTGGGCTCCATCGTGTTCGGTCTGGCCACCCCCACCGAAGCGGCGGCGATGGGCGCGCTGGGTGGATTCGTGCTGGCGGCTTTCTACATGGCGCAGGAAAAACCGCGTGAGGAACGCCGACGCTGGTGGCCGAGCTGGGCCATATTGTGGGGCATCTTTCTCGCCTCGGTCATCTGGTTCATCCTGTTCCGGGCACAGGTGATCGCCACGCCGCTGCCGCCGGCGCTGGGCCAGGCCTCCATGCTGGCCTTCCTTGCCTGGGCGGTGCTGGCCAGTTGGCAGGTGAAGCTGATCCCCATGCTGCGCGAGTCGGTGTTCCTCACCGCCAAAACCTCGGCCATGGTGTGCTGGCTGTTCGTTGGTGCCAGCATCTATTCGGCGGCATTCTCGCTGCTGGGCGGCCAGCACGTGGTCGAGCAGTGGGTGCTGTCGCTCAACATGACGCCGCTGGAATTCCTGCTGCTCACCCAGTTCATCATTTTCATTCTGGGCTGGCCGCTGGAATGGACCGAGATCATCGTCATCTTCATGCCGATCTTCATTCCGCTGCTGGCGCATTTCAACATCGACCCGCTGTTCTTCGGCCTGCTGGTGGCGCTCAACCTGCAGATGTCCTTCCTGTCGCCGCCGATGGCGCCGTCGGCGTTTTATCTCAAGGGCGTCGCCCCGCCCAGCGTGTCGCTGGGGCAGATCTTCCTCGGTTCCATGCCCTTCCTGGTGCTGGTGATCGTGGCCATGGCCCTGCTGTACATCTGGCCGCAGATTGGCCTGTGGCTGCCGAGCGTGCTCTACAAATGAAATGCCTTGAAATCAAACTGACCGAGGAGAATCGATGAACATCGCATTCATCGGCATGGGCATCATGGGCAGGCCCATGGCCGTCAACCTGAAGCAAGCCGGGCACACGGTGGTCGTGCACGGTCGCCGACCCGAAACCATGGCGCAGCCGCTGGAAGCCGGCTGCGCCGGCTGCGGCACCATCGCGGAGGCAGCGGCGCAGGCCGAAATCATCATCGTCATGGTGTCGGACACGCCGGACGTCGAGCAGGTGCTGTTCGGCGAGCACGGCGTCGCCGCCGGCGCGAAACCCGGCTCGGTGGTGGTCGACATGAGCACCATCTCGCCCACCGCCACGCGCCACATGGCCGATCAGCTGCGTGCCTGCGGCATCGAGATGCTGGACGCGCCGGTGTCCGGCGGTGAGGTCGGCGCGATCAACGCCACGCTGTCGATCATGGTCGGCGGCAAGCCGGACGTCTTCGAGCGGGTGAAGCCGGTGTTCGAGGCGATGGGCAAGAACATCGTGCGGGTCGGCGACATTGGCGCCGGCCAGGTCGCCAAGGCGTGCAACCAGATCGTGGTGGCGGTCACCATCGAGGGCGTAGCCGAGGCGCTCACCTTTGCGCGCAAGAACGGCGTCGACCCGGCCCGCGTGCGTGACGCGCTGATGGGCGGCTTCGCCGGCAGCCGCATCCTCGAAGTGCACGGCAAGCGCATGCTCGACAACGACTACACGCCCGGCTTCAAGACCCGGCTGCACCAGAAGGACATCAATATCGTGATGCAGACTGCCAAGGAACTGGGCCTGTCGCTGCCCGGCGCGGCGCTGGTGATGCAGCACCTGAATGCGCTGATGGGCACCGGCGGCGCCGAGCTGGATTCTGCGGCGGTGATGAAGATCGTCGAGCGCGAGTCCGGCATGGAGCGGGAATGAGCCGCCGCATCGTCTTCCTCGACCGCGCCAGCCTGATCGCCGACATGCATGCGCCCTCGTTCGCGCACGACTGGATCGACCACGAACAGACCCGGCCGGATGACGTCCTTGCGCGCATCCAGGCTGCCGACATCGTCATCGTCAACAAGGTCAGGCTGTCTGCCGACCTGCTGGCCCAGGCGCCGCGCGTGCGAATGATCGCAGTGGCTGCCACCGGCACCGACAACGTCGATCTTGCCTACTGCCGTGAGCACGGCATCGTCGTCTCCAACATTCGCGGTTACGCGGTGCACACCGTGCCCGAGCATGCCTTCATGCTGATGCTGGCGCTGCGCCGTAACCTGCTGGGCTGGCGTGAGGACGTGCGCGCCGGCTTGTGGCAGCAGACCGACCAGTTCTGCCTGTTCACCCGGCCGGTGAACGACCTGTACGGCAGCACGCTGGGGCTGGTCGGCTACGGTTCGCTCGGCCATGGCATGCAAAAAATTGCCGATGCTTTCGGCATGCAGGTGCGGGTCGCCGAGCATCGGGATGCGGCCACGGTTCGCGAAGGCTACACCCCCTTCGACACCGTGCTGGCCGAGGCCGACGTGATCTCGCTGCACACGCCGCTGACGACCGGGACGCGGCACATGATTTCCACCCGCGAGTTTGGCCTGATGAAGCCCACCGCCTTGCTCATCAACACCGCGCGCGGCAACCTGGTGGATGAAGCGGCGCTGGTGGAGGCGCTGCAGTCGCAACGCATCGCCGGCGCCGGTTTCGATGTGCTGGCGATGGAGCCGCCGCGCGAAGGCAATCCGCTGCTCGATCTCGACCTGCCCAATTTCATCCTGACGCCGCACGTCGCCTGGTCGAGCCGCGAGGCGATGCAGGCCCTGGCCGACCAGGTGGTCGACAACATCGAAGCCTACGTGGCCGGTACGCCACGCAACGTCGTCAGTTGAAAGCGGCCCGCGCAACCGCGCTCTGCTGGCACGGCGACTGAAGCCGCCGCATCGGACGAAACGTGTCGTCCACTTGAAGTGCTAGCCTGCGGCGCGGCACCCGTCCTGATCGAAGCCGTTGCCGTTTCCGCTGAGCAAGGCCGCCGCATCATGGCTGGAAATCGCGGGGCTGAAATAATGGCCCTGGATTTCATGGCACTGCATCTGCTGCAGCCGCGCCAGTTGGGAGGCGGTTTCGACCCCTTCGGCAACCACGTTCAGATTCATGCTGCGGCCCATCGCGATCATGGCGTTGACGATGGACAGGTTCTCCTCGCGGTCGAGTTCCTGCACGAAGGACTGGTCGATTTTCAGGGTATGAATGGGGAAGCGCGACAGGTATTTGAACGAGCTGTAGCCGGTGCCGAAATCGTCGATGGCGAGCCGGATGCCGGCGGCGGAGAGACGGCCGAGCTTGATCGCATTGGCCTCGAAATCGCGCATCAGCAGGCTTTCGGTGATTTCCAGCTCCATCAAATGGCCGTCCAGCGAATACACCTGCAGCGCGCGCATGACGCTGTCGACGAAATCGGCGCTTTCGAGCTGACGCGCCGAAATGTTGATCGACACGCGCACCGGCGGCAGTCCGGCCTTGCGCCATTCGGCCATCTGCGCACCCGCCTGGCGCAGCACCCAGTCGCCGATGGGAACGATGACGCCAGACTCTTCGGCCACGGTCATGAAGTCGGCCGGGGTCAGCAGGCCGCGTTGCGGATGCCACCAGCGCAACAGCGCCTCGAAGCCGCGCACTTCGCCCGTCTGGGCGTCGGCCTGCGGCTGGTAGAACAGCACGAATTCGTTGCGTGCCAGGGCGCGGCGCAGGTCGGCTTCGAGCTGCATGCGCTCGGAATAGGGCGCCTGCATGCCGGACTCCCAGAACTGCAGACGGCTGCGGCCCTGCGCCTTGGCCTGGTACATGGCAATCTCGGCCTGTCGAATCAGGCTGTCGATCATGTCGCCGTCGTCCGGCGAGACGCAGGCGCCGATGCTGACCGAGATGTAGATTTCGTGGCCTTTCACGTAGACCGGCTTCGACAGCACCTGGATGATCTTGCGGCTGATGTGCTCGACGTCGCTGCGCGACACCAGCGTGGGCAGCAGCACGGCAAACTCGTCGCCGCCCAGGCGCGCCAGGGTGTCGCCTTCGCGCAGGCACTGACGCAGCCGCGCACCGACCGCCAGCAGCATCTCGTCGCCGATGGTGTGACCGAGCGAATCGTTGATGACCTTGAAGTGGTCGAGGTCGAGGCTCAGCACCGCCAGCGGCTTCTGGTTGCGGCGGGCCTGCGCCAGCATGAGTCCGAGGTGGTCGCGGAACAGCGCGCGGTTGGGCAGGCCGGTGAGCAGATCGTGATACGCCTGGTAGTGCACGGTTTCCTCGGCCTGCTTGCGCTCGGTGACGTCCTTGGCGACGCCGTAGCTGCCGATGAAGCGCTGCTCGAAGGGGCTGGCCTCCTCGTCGTACATGCCGGTGGCGGTCAGCTCGACCGACTTGCAGCGGCCGTTCATCAGGCGCGGCCGGCGCATGCCGGGATTGCACTTGAGTCGGATCTCGATGTTGCGGGCGTTGCGGTCTCCGGCGCGGCGCTCGTTGAAAATATGCTCGGCGCGCGCGATGTCGTCCTCGTGAATCACCAGGCTGTAATGCTGGCCCAGCAATTCTTCGCGGCAGTAGCCGATCAGGCTTTCGGCGCGGTCGTTGACGAAGGTGAAGCGGCCCTCGCAATCGAGGGTGTAGATGAAATCGGGCGAACTGTTGACCAGGAAGCGGTGCCATTTTTCCGACTGCTGCAGGCGCTGCAGGATATGGTTGTTCTCCATTTCCAGGCGCCGCCGCGTCAGCGTGTTGTCGATGCGGCGCAGCAGTTCCTCGGGTTCGTAGGGCTTGCGCACGAAATCGGTGGCGCCGCCGCGCAATGCACGGATCGCCGCGTCGATCGTGCTGTCACCCGACACCACGATCACCGGCGTGCCGGCGCTGCGTTCGGTGACGAAGCGCAGCACTTCGTTGCCGTCCAGATCGGGCATGCCGAGATCGAGCAGAATGACGTCGAACTGTTGCTTGCCGATGGCGATCAGGGCTTCGCAGCCGCCGCCCGCCGTCATCACCTCGTAGTTGCGCGTGGCCAGCATGCGGACCAGCCCCTCCACGATCAGCGGCTCGTCGTCCACCACCAGAAGTCGGGGGCGGACCGGAAAACTGCTCACCGTGCTGCGTATCGGCATGGACTGCATGGAATCGTCTGACACAAAGTTCTCCTTGGCCACGGGTTACATTGACCCGTAGCGTGTTTCGGTAAGCGGGGCCTGGCCGTTTTGCAGGGTCGGCAGGCGAATCAGGAAACGGGTGCCTTGCGGCGTGCTGGTGCAACCGAGATGACCGTTCATGCGGTTGACCAGACTGCGGCTGATCGCCAGGCCGAGGCCGGCATGGTCGCCGCCCTTTTCGCTGATGACCGGCTCGAACAGGTGAGACGCCACCGACTCCGGCAGGCCGGGGCCGGTGTCGGCCACTTCGATTTCCACCTGGCGTTGACCATCGACGTCAACCATCCGGGTGGTGAACTTGAGATGACCGCCGGCGCGCATGGCCTCGACCGCGTTCTTGGCCAGGTTGAACAGCACCTGCTTCAGCAGGTCCTTTTCCAGCGGCAGCGGCGGCGCGTCGGGATCAAGGTCGATCTGCACGTTGATCTTGTTGGGGACGAACAGGGTGCCGAGCGACATCCGCACCAGCTCGGACACCACGCTATTGACCGACACCAGCTCGAGCGCCGCGGCAGGCGGGGCATTTTCCTCGACCGCCGTGATGCCGCGCACGATGCGCGCCACCCGCTCGATTTCGTCGGCGATGATGCCGAGATCGCGCTGCATGGACGAATCCTCGCCGAGCCGTTCGGACAGCAGGTTGACGTAATTGCGCATGATGGTGAGCGGGTTGGCCACTTCATGCACGGCACGCCGCACCCGGTCTCGCGGGATGGCATCGCTGGGTACGACAGGCTCGGCCACTCGCGCAACTTCTGCCGGCGCGGGCACGGGTGCAGGATGCAGGGCCTCGCTGCAGGCCTCCAGAATGAAACGCCACAAGGGCGATGCTCCCGGATCCAGCGCCGCATCCCCCACCACCAGTACCGCGGCTTGCCCCGCCTGCAGCGTCAGCGGCTGGCAGATCAGCTTCGACGCCCCGAGCAGACGGGCAATCTGCTCATCGACCAGGGCACCTTCCTTGTCACCCCGTTCGAATGCCTGCGGCGCGTTGCGCGCCAGCGCGCGCGTCAACGCCGAGTGGCCATCGTCGTGAGCGATCGCCAGCGCGTGCATGCCGGAAACCGTCGGAATCAGCGTACTCGGCCGCAGCGTGCCATCGCTGAACGGCGCAAACAGGCAGGCCTGCTCGATGCCGAACAGCGCGCGCAGGGTGGCCTGCAGCCGCGCAAACACCTGCGCTTCCTCGTCGGCCCGACGGAAATAGCTGTGCAGCGCAGGATGCGCGGCCTGTGCGGCATAAAGCCGGACCAGACGCTCGAACCCGCTTCCGCTCGACTGCACCACCGCCTCGGTCAAGCCGAAGCGCTGCGCCAGCTGGCGGGTCTGTGCCTGGCTGTCGGCCAGCAACTGGGCGGATTCGCCCGCGCCGATCTGTAGCGCAGCCAACGCGGCGCGCACGTCGATGCTGTCCACCGCGTCGGCACGCGTCACCAGTTGATAGGCCAGCTGGAGAATGCGCACCAACGGATGCGCGGCCCGACCGCGCGCCAGAGGGTCGGCGTGGTAGCGCACGGCATCGGCCAGCCAGCCATCGGGGTCGAGCCCGGTCAGCCAGTCGGCGGCGTGCATGCCTGCAGGCAGATCGCTTTCGAAATAGTCCGCCAGATTGTGGGTCAGGCCGGCCAGCCAGGCGGCTTCAGCATCGGCCACGCCGGAACGCACCGCAAGCGCCTGCGCCAGATGCGCCACACCAATCGATTGCCGCCAGCTCACAGCATAGGCCGCCTGCACTCCACCCGCGGCAACCGGGGCCGACAACAACAATGCACGCAACAAATCCGGCTGGCTGCGACTGAAATCCGCAGGCAATTTACGCAGGCGTACCGACAGCACCGGATCGAAACCAACGCAGGCCGCCACGTCCGCCTGAGCGGCGGCTCCATGCACCAAGTGCTCAAGCGCCTCAGCCACCACGCCCGGTGCGCAAAGGCACGTCGTTAGCCTTGATTGCTGTAGTAAATTATTCGAAAACTCTCCCATGTCATTGCTATATATATTGAAATTTGCTAAACAGTCAATCACGGGCATGAAATAAATCGGCCATTCCCTATAACTGTTGTTTTCAAGATTTGGCCCGGATGTCCGTAGTACACACATGGTGTTACATTTCAATCGCCCCTGAGTTAAGCGAAAACCTATGAAAGCTGTTTTATCCGGACTGATTTTGTTGTGCGTGCACACCGGTGCCGTGGCAGCCGATAGCCGCGCCTCCCTGCAATGGAGCACCACTATCGATGAAGCCCATCCCGAACTGCACTCGGCCGCCGACACCCCGTCGATGCCCACGCTGAGTTCGCAATCCGTTCTGGTATTCGACCAGGCCAGCGGCCAGCAACTGCTGGCGAAAAATGCCACCCTGCAAACGCCGATTGCCTCGATCACCAAGCTGATGACCGCGATGCTGGTGTTGGACGCCAACCAGCCGCTGGATGAGAATATCACCATCACCAACGACGACCGCGACACCCTCAAGGGCACCGGTTCGCGCCTGGCTATCGGCGCCCGCTACACGCGCGGCCAGTTGCTGCATCTGTCCCTAATCGCGTCAGACAACCGCGCGGCGCATGCGCTGGGGCGCAGCTACCCGGGTGGGCTCGATCGTTTCGTTGCCCACATGAATCGCATGGCGCTGGCGCTGGGTATGCGGGACACGGTGTACGTGGAACCGACCGGACTGTCGAGCGGCAACCGCTCGACCGCGCTCGACCTGGCCATTCTGGCCGATTACGCCTACCAGAATTACCCTGAAATCCGCGACATCAGCACTGTCGGCCACTACACGCTCGGCTCCCAGCGCGTGGTGGTCAAGAGAAAAAATCAGAAGGCAAAGGTGCTTTACCGCCCAGTCGCCTTCAACAACACCAACCGTTTCACCCGCGCGGACGACTGGCAAATCGGCCTGTCCAAGACCGGCTTCATCAACGAAGCCGGCCATTGCCTGGTCATGCAGGCTCAAGTAGCCGACCGCGATGTCATCATCGTGCTGCTCGACGCCCAGGGAACCGGCCGTCGCGCCGGCGACGCCACCCGCATCAAGGAGTGGCTGGAGTCCAGCTTGCCGCATCAAAAAACCGACACACGCCAGACGCCCGCTTCGCGCACCTGATATCTCCCGCCCCGGCGGTTCGGGCTTTCAGGGGCAAGCGCCCCTGAAAGCCCGATTTCATGTGTGCAGCCCAGTCCGCGCCGGGCGCCTCGCGACGGCGTTATGATGGGTTTCCCTTTGCTCTGTTCCGCCTCATGTCTGCCGACCTTGCGCAGCAACTGCTGCTGAAGACACTGTTGCCGCTGTCGCTGCTGATCGCCGCGGGCGCTATCTGGCCGCGCTGGCAGACCGGAATTTCCATCGTCGGCCTGCGCGGCGAGATCAACCGGCTGGTGCTCAACTTCTTCGCGCCCATGCTGTTCTTCGCTGCCGGCGCGTCGGCCACGGTCGACCTCGCCATCCTCAAGGTGCCGCTCATCCTCGGTGCCGCCACTCTGTTCGGGCTCGGCCTCGCTGCGCTCGCACTCCTCGCCACCCCGCTCGGGCGCGGCCTCACGCGGCCGCAGTGCGGCGCAATCATGCTCGCGTCCGGCTTCGGCAATGTGCTGTTCTTCGGCTACCCCTTCCTCACCACCGTGTACGGCGAATCCGGCGCGCGCTACCCCTTCTTCGCCGACATGCTCGCCACCACGCCGCTGGTGTGGTCGCTCGGCGTGTGGATCGCTTTCCGTTGCGGCCACCACGCCGAGCGCACCTCCTTCCTCTCGATGTGGCTGAAGCTGCCGCCGGTGTGGGGCTTCGCCGCCGGCATCGCGGTCAACCTGTCGGGCTTCGAACTGGTGCCGCTGATCGAAGCCGCGCGCTGGGCCGGCAGTCCGACGATTCCGCTGATGCTGTTCGTGCTCGGTTTGACCATTCCCTGGCACGACCTGCGTCCGCAAAAGGCCGTGCTGGTGGCGCTCGGCATCAAGCTGGCGCTGATGCCGCTGTTCGCACTCGGGCTCGCGCTGGCCTGGCCCGGTCCACTTTCCGAACCCGCCGAAGCCGCGATTCTCGAGGCGGCGATGCCGACCATGGTGATGGTCATCGCGCTGGCCGATCGCTTCGGTCTCGACACCCGCCTGGCGGGCCTCATCATGGGCTGGTCAACGCTGGTGGGATTGGTTACGCTGCCATTCTGGCTTGTCGTAGTTAAAGGAATCGCATCATGAAAATCGGATTTATCGGCAGCGGCATCATGGGCCGCCCCATGGCGGAAAATCTGCTTCGCGCCGGACATCAACTATTCGTCTACGGCCGCCGCTTCGACCGCATCGAGCCCATGCTGGTGATGGGCGCGCTCGGCAAGGGCACGCCCTCCGAAGTCGCCGCCGAATCCGACATCACCTTCACCGTCGTCTCCGACACCACCGACGTCGAGCAGATCATCCTCGGCGACCGCGGCCTGGTGCATGGCGCCAAGCCTGGCCACACCATCGTCGACATGAGCACCGTGTCGCCCGCCGCCACCCGCCGCATCGCCGCGGCGCTGGCCGAACGCGGCGTCCACATGCTCGACGCTCCGGTGTCCGGCGGCGAAACCGGCGCGCGCGAAGGGACGCTCTCGATCATGGTCGGCGGCGAAGCGCCCATCTTCGAGAAAGTCCTGCCGCTGTTCGAAGTACTCGGCAAGAACATCGTCCACGTCGGCGGCCACGGCGCCGGCCAGGTCGTCAAATGCTGCAACCAGATCGTCGTCGGCCTCACCTTCGAAGGCGTGGCCGAAGCGATATTGCTGGCGCGCCGCAACGGCGTCGACCCCATCAAGATGCGCGAGGCGCTGATGGGCGGATTCGCCGGCAGCCGCATCCTCGAAGTCCACGGCCAGCGCATGCTCGATTCCAACTACAAGCCCGGCTTCAAGGTGAAGCTGCACCACAAGGACATGGCGATCGTCATGGACAACGCGCAGGAAACCGCGACGCCCCTGCCCGGCGCCGCGTTGATCGCCCAGCAGATGAACGCGCTGATGGGGGCGGGCGACAGCGAACTCGATTCGTCGGCCCTCATGCGTGCGCTGGAACGGCTGGTCGGCGAGAACCTCGGCAACGGCAAGTGATCGCAAAGGAGCGTCTCGACTTCTCGATCGCGCCGCGTTCACACATGCGTGTCCCATCGATGCGGAAGCGATCGGGCAGCCCGCATAGGTTGGACTGAATGAAATGAAGCCCAACACATCCGCCGTGCTCACCATCACCAGAAGTGAGGCGCGCGTGAATCTCTATCGCCTGATCGACCAGGTAGCCGAATCGCATGAACCGATTCTGATCTTGGGCAAGCACGCCAATGCGATGCTCATGTCGAAAGCCCAATGGGAAGCGATCCAGGAAACACTCTTTCTTCTTTCGGTTCCGGGCATGCGTGAGTCGATCAAGAAAGGCATGGCAGAGCCGCTCGGCCAGAGTGCCAGGACGCTTGACTGATGCTCTGGTCAATTCCCGCTTGAAACGATGTGCTCAACATGAAACTTGATGACGTTGCACTTTTTCAGCAACAGATACTGATCGGCGGTGAATGGCATGACGCCGCCGACGGCGCGCGGTTCGCCGTTCACAACCCTGCCACCGCAGAACGCATCGGCCATGCGCCGCGCTGCACCATTGCCGATGTCGAGCGCGCCATTGAAGCCGCGCACGCCGCCTTCCCCGCCTGGCGCGACACGTCCGCCAAAACCCGCGCGCAAGTGCTGCGCCGCTGGTTCGATCTGATCCTCGCCCACCGCGACGATCTCGCCGCGATCATGGTGAGCGAGCAGGGCAAGCCGCTCGCCGAAGCGCGCGGCGAGATCGAGTACGCGGCAAGCTTCATCGAGTGGTTTGCCGAGGAGGCGCGACGGGTATACGGCGACGTGGTGCCGTCGCCGTGGTCAGACCGGCGCATGTTCACCTTGAAGCAACCCGTTGGCGTGGCGGCACTGATTACGCCGTGGAATTTTCCTGCCGCGATGCTGACCCGCAAAGCCGGCGCGGCGCTCGCCGCCGGCTGCACGGTGGTGGCCAAGCCCGCCTCGCAGACGCCGTTCACCGCGCTGGCGCTGGCGGAACTGGCGCAGCGCGCGGGGCTGCCGCCGGGGGTGCTGAACGTGGTCACCGGCGATGCGGAATCTATCGGCGGCGTGCTGACCACGCATCCGCTGGTGAGAAAAGTCTCGTTCACCGGTTCGACCGCAGTGGGCAAGCGGCTCCTCGCGCAGAGCGCGTCCACGCTCAAGCATGTCTCGCTCGAACTCGGCGGCAACGCGCCCTTCATCGTGTTCGATGACGCCGATCTCAACGCGGCGGTGGCGGGGGCGCTCGCCAGCAAATACCGCAACAGCGGGCAGACCTGCGTGTGCGCCAATCGCGTGTTCGTGCAGGACGCGATCTACGACGCCTTTGCCGAAAAGTTTTCCGCCGCCGTCGCGCAGTTGAAAGTCGGTGACGGCTTCACGCCCGGCGTGGAAACCGGCCCGCTGATTTCGGCCGCCGCGCTGGAGAAGGTCGAGGCCCACATCGCCGACGCGCTGGCGCACGGCGCGACACTGCTCACCGGCGGCGCACGCCATGCGCTCGGCGGGCAGTTCTTCCAGCCGACGGTGCTGGCCGGCTGCACGCCCGCAATGCAGGTGTGCCGCGACGAGACCTTCGGCCCGGTGGCGCCGTTGGTCCGTTTTCATGACGAAGCCGAAGTCATCCGCCTGGCGAACGACACCGAGTATGGTCTCGCCGCCTACGCCTACACCCGCGACCTCGGCCGCTCCTGGCGGCTGGCGGAACAACTCGACTACGGCATGGTCGGGATCAACGCCGGGGGGATTTCCACTGCCGAGGCTGCGTTCGGCGGCGTCAAGCAGTCGGGGCTGGGGCGCGAGGGCGGGCGCAGCGGCATCGACGAATATCTCGACATCAAGTACGTGAATCTGGGGGGGCTGAGATGAACATGCGTGAGCCGTTCGCCGGGAGCCGAACATCGCGCTCATTGCCGGGGAATCCCGGTGGCTTCTCGCTGCGGGCTTTTGCAACGCTTCTGCTGTTCGCAGCCGCGATCGGAACCGTCCAGGCTTCGGTACCTGCAAGCAAACACCTGTCAAATCTCGACGGGCCCGAGATCGAGAATCCGGACACGCTTGTCGGTCAATTTCTGGAGGCGTTGGATCGGGGAGAATTGAAGCTGTTCGGCCAAACGCTTGACCGCTCCATGGTCGTCCCGGTTCGTATCGAGTATGTCTTCGAGCTTCTCAGCAGGACGACGCGGATCAAGGTCCACTCGAATCTGAAACAGCCGCTTCCGGTGCCCGGGCAGCCTGATTGCCGGGTTCTGGGGGTGAGCGCGGTGATGGAAGGCGGCACCATCACCGAAATCGAATCCCACGTCTGGGTGAAATAGCGTAACCAGGCTGACGCCATGAGATTGGCTGCCCCCGCCCGCTCTCTCGTAATCATCGGCGCCGCCAGCGGCGCCGGGGCGCCCAACCCGGCCACCGCCGAGGGGCCTGACGCGCTGCGGCGCTACCGTGTGTTTCACAACACGCCGCTGCAGCACGTGGAATGGGGCGCGATCCTGCGCGTAGCACGCCAGGCGCAGGACACGCCGCTGCATGCGGTCACGGAACTGAGCGTGCGACTGGCCGCTGAAGTGGAAGCCGTGCTACACATCGGAAATTTCCCGCTGGTGGTCGGTGGGGACCACTCCTGCGCGATCGGCACCTGGAGCGGCGTGCATCGCGCGCTGTCCCGCCGCGGCCCGATCGGCCTGATCTGGATCGACGCCCACCTGGACAGCCACACCTTCGCCACCACGCCGAGCGGGCAGATCCACGGCATGCCGCTGGCGGCGCTGCTCGGCCATGGCAAGGCGGCGCTCACCACAATCGACGGGCCGGAAGCCAAGCTGCGCCCCGAACACGTGTGCCTGATCGGCGTGCGCAGCTACGAGGCGGGCGAGGCTGCGCTGCTGCACCGACTGGGGGTGCGGGTGTTCCACATGGAAGAAATCCGCCGGCGCGGGCTGGCGGCGGTGTTCGACGAGGCGCTGGCCATTGTGCGGCAGGGCACCGCGGCTTACGGCGTGAGCGTGGACCTGGATGCGCTCGATCCCGAGGAAGAGCCGGGCGTGGGCACGCCGGTACCCGGCGGCCTCACCCGGGCCGAACTCGCCACCGCGTTATCGCAGTTGCGCGGCGACCCGGCCTTCGTGGCGATGGAAATCGCCGAGTACAACCCGCGCCGCGACCGCGGCCACGCCACGGCGGAAGCGGCCGGCGCGCTGGTCGCTGCCATCACGCCGCTGAAGTAAATTTGTTTGAATAAGCTGTCGCGCGGCTTATTCGAACTCCATCGCCCGATACACCCGCCCCGCATTGCTGCGCGCCAGTTCGTCGGCGGTGTGCAGGTGCATGTAGGCCGACTGGTCGACCTTGTAGGCTTCGTCGAGCGAGCCGCCGCGCTTGATGACTTCGGCCACCCCGGCTCGCAGATGCACCAGGTAGTCGAGCGTCCACTTGCGCACCGTGGCCATGTCGGTCGGGCCACCGTGGCCGGGGATGACGATCTCGGCGCCCAGCGCCTCGAACTTGTCCCACACCTGGATCCACTGGGCGGTGTCGGTGTCGTCGAAGATGGGCAGCATGCGGATGTGGAACGCGGTGTCGCCGGCGATCACCAGCTTTTTCTCAGGCAGCCACACCATGGTGTCGCCGTGATGGTGCGCGTTGCCCAGATGCAGCACCTGGATCTTCCAGCCGCCCATCGACAGATCGAGCGTGTCGTCGTAGACGATGTCCGGCATCGCGAATTCGGTCTTGAAGGCCTTGTCACGGGCACGGTTGCGCATGTTCGCCAGCGCGTTGTAGCCGACCTTTTCCATGTATTCCGCGGTGTTGCGATGCGCGACGATCTTGGCGCCCTGCGCCTTCCAGTAGTTGGAGCCGAGCATGGCGTGGCCCTGGCCGTTTTCCAGCACGACATACTTCACCGGCTGATTGGTGCGCTGCTTGATCTCTTCGTGCAGGCTCTGCGCCAGCAGATAGTTATCGCCGGCGTTGACCACCACCACGCCTTCGCCGGTGATGATGAAGGAGAGGTTGTTGTTGTGGCCGGAGTTGGCATAGGTGCCCGGTGCGGTGGCGCCGATCGCCGACCACACGCCGGGGATGACTTCCTGCGGCAGGTCGAACAGGAAAGAGGCCGGCGCCTTGTCGTACGACTGGACGGGCAGGCCGGCGCGCTTCCAGTTGAAGAAGCCGTCGCGATAGTTCTTGACGTTCTTGTAGCCGAGCTTGATCAGCGTGTCGGCCGCCATCGGGCTGCGCTGGTTGACACCGCAGTAGACGACGATGGGCGTGGTCTTGTCCGGGACCGCGGCCTCGATCTGGAATTCCAGCCAGCCGCGGGTGAGGTTGGCAAAGCGCGGCGCGTCGATATATCCGCCCAGCAGGGTCAGCTCGGCCGGGGTGCGCACGTCGATGACGACGGTTTTAGGCTGCGCCTTCAGTTGCTCGACGAGGCCGGCGGTGTCGAGTTGCGGCACCCGCTTGTTGGTCGCGTCCAGCGCGCGCTGCGCGGCCTGGGTGAGCGCCGGCGCTTCGGGAATGGGCAGCACGACGGCAGACAGGTTTTGCGCCTGCGCCGCGGCGCTCAGCAGCAGGGCGGCGGGAAGCAGGGCGCGCACAAGATGGGTTGACTTCATGTCGGTCTCCTCGGTATTGCCATGGGGCAGGTAATCAATCCGACGCCATGCCGACGAAAGGGTTCTCGCGACGTTCGTGTCCGAATGTGGACATCGCGCCGTGTCCCGGCACAAAGCGCACGTCGTCGCCCAGGGGGAACAGCTTGTCGCGGATGGCCGCCAGCAGCGCTGCATGGTCGCCGCGCGGAAAGTCGGTGCGACCGATCGAGCCCTTGAACAGCACGTCGCCGACAAAGGCGAGCCGCGCCTGCGGCTCGAAAAACACCACGTGGCCCGGGGTGTGGCCGGGGCAGTGCAGCACGTCCATCTGCAGCGAACCCACCTCGACCGTATCGCCGTCTTCCAGCCACTGGTCGGGGGTGAACGCCACCGCGGGCGGAAAGCCGAACAGTTCGGCCTGCTGCGGCAGCAGGTCGAGCCAGAACTGCTCGCTGCGCTCGGGGCCGATGATGGGGATGCCGAGCGCCTCGCGCAGTTCAACCGCGGCGCCGACGTGGTCGAGATGGCCGTGGGTGAGCAGGATCTTTTCCAGCGTGAGCCCGCGCTGCGCGACCTCCGCAAGCAGGCGTTGGGCCTCGCCGCCGGGATCGATCAGCGCCGCGCGGCCGGCGTCGTCCCACACCAGCGAGCAGTTCTGTTGATACGGGGTGACGGGGAGAATGGTAAATTCCATGTACATAATTATCCCGCCAAAACCCATGTCCGCACCTGACGCCCTGCTGCTGATTTCCACCCATTGTCCGCACTGCCCGGCGATGCTCGCCGCGCTGGCCGATCTGGTGAAGCAGGGCACGATCGGCCGGCTCGAAGCGGTCAACCTGGAGCAGCATCCCGAAGTCGGGCAGGCGCTCGGCGTGCGTTCGGTGCCGTGGCTGCGCCTCGGCCGCATCGAGCTCGCCGGCGTGCACAGCAAGGCCGAGATTGCCGCATGGGCAGGCAAGGCTGACAACGAGGAAGGCCTGGCCGACTGGTTTCATATGCTGCTGAAGGAGGGCCAGTTGCCCAAAGCCCAGGCCTTGATCGAGGCCGACCCCACGCTGCTGGCCGCCGTGTTGCCCATCGTCGGCAACGTCGACGCCAGCCTCAACGTGCGGCTGGGGGCCGGTGTGCTGCTGGAAAATGCTGCCGGCAGCGACGCCCTGCGTGCGCTACTGCCGCGCCTGGGCGAACTGTCGCAGCACGCCGATGCACGGGTGCGGGCGGATGCCTGCCACACCCTCGGTCTCACGGGCGACGCGGCGGCAAAGCCATGGCTGCAGGCGCGCCTCGCCGACGACGATGCCGATGTGCGCGAGATCGCTGCCGAAAGCCTGGACAGCCTGGAATCGGCCGTCTAGCCGCAGGCTGGCCCGGCTTCACCTTCAGTGCTATAGTTTTACGCATACCGCCTGGGCTTTGGCCCGGGCGGTTTTCATTTTTATGCATGCTGCAGGAGTCCACCATGGAAATCACAACCCGTCCCGCCATCACCGTATCCGAGCGCGATCTTGAACGCCTCGAAGCCGTGCTCGCCAGCCTGCCGGACGACCAGCCCGGCGTGGATGCGCTGCGCGAGGAACTCGATCGCGCGCAGATCATGGACTCCGAGGCGATGCCACCCAGCGTCGTGACCATGAATTCGCGCATCCGCTTCGTGGTCGAGCCCGCCGGCAAGGAAATGGAGATGACGCTGGTATATCCGCGCGATTTCAGCGGACGCCCGGACCAGCTTTCGGTGACCACGCCGGCCGGCATCGCCGTGCTCGGACTCGCAGTCGGCCAGCAGATCGAGTGGCTAGCGCCCAACGGGCAGACCGTGCGTGCGCGCATCCTTGAGGTCACATACCAGCCCGAACGCGCGGGCGACACCATGCTCTGATCCGGCTGCGCCCGATGTCCGTCCCGGCCGCCTATGTGGGCGTGATCCTCATCTGGTCGACCACGCCGCTCGCCATCCAGTGGAGCGCGCAGGGTGCCAGCTTCAGCTTCGCGGTGATGGCGCGGATGCTGATCGGGCTGGCGATCTGCCTGCTGCTGCTGCGGCTGACCCGCACGCGCTTCCCCTTCAGCCCGGCGGCGCGCCAGCTGTATGCGATCAGCGGCGCCACGCTGTTCGTGTCGATGCTCTTCACCTACTGGGGGGCGCTGCACATTCCGTCCGGCCTCATATCGGTGATCTTCGGCTTGTCGCCGCTGGTCACCGGCGTGTTTGCCGTGCTGTGGCTGAGTGAGCACGCGCTCACGCCGCTGCGCATCGCGGGTCTGGGGCTGGCGCTGGTCGGCCTGTGGGTGATTTTCGGCCAGCCATGGCCCGGCGACAGCCACGCCACGCTCGGCACCGCCGCCGTGGTGGCCGGCATGGTCGTGCAGGCGCTGGGGCTGGTGTGGATCAAGCGGCTGAACCTGCGCATCTCCTCGCTCGCCATCACCACCGGCTCGCTCGGCGTGGCGGTGCCGCTGTTCGTGCTGGCCTGGATGGTGGCCGACGCCGCGCAGGTGCCGCCCGACCTCAGCGCGCGCGCCGGCGCCGCCATCGTCTATCTCGGCGTGCTCGGCTCGGTGGTGGGATTCACGCTGTACTACTACATGATCAAGCATCTCGACGCCGGGCGCATCGCGCTGATCACCCTGGTCACGCCAGTGACGGCGCTGCTGCTAGGACAGACGCTCAACGCCGAACGCATCCCGGGCAGCGGCTGGGCCGGCATCGCGCTGATCGGGGCGGGCCTGCTGCTGTATGAGTGGCAGGCACTGCGGCAACTGCGCCGGCCGGCTATTTCTTGAACAGGTCGTCGAGCAAAGAGGGCTTGGCGGGCTGGGGCGGTTCGCCGCCGCCGGACTGCGCGCCAAACAGCACGTCGAGCGCGCTGCGGCTCGCCTGCGCCACCACCGCGCCACCGCCCTTGTAGGCTTCCGGCCGCGGCACGAACCAGCCGCAATCGTTGGCGCGCACCTTGTCGGCGACGCGGTCGGCCGCCAGCTCGCGGCACTGGCCGGCGCGGTGCGCGTCGTAGTGGCGGCACAGCTTGCACACGTGCAGATCGGCGCGGCAGCTGGGGCAGGCATCGCGGCGCGACAGCGGCAACGGCATGCCGGCCAGGCTGGCGCCGCATTTCCAGCAAACCAGGCTCATGCCGTCTGCAGCGCGTGGTATTGCAGATCGGCCAGCGCGACCGAGCGCAGGGCGCGCTCGTGGGTGGCGTCCAGCACGACCGGCGGCGCTACGCCGGCTTCGGCCGCTTCCAGCCAGCGCGCGGCACACACGCACCAGCGGTCGCCCGGCTTCAGGCCTGGAAAATCGTATTCGGGCACGGGGGTGACAAGGTCGTTGCCGCGCTGCAGGGAATAGTCGAGGAAGGCCTCGGTCATCTGCGCGCACACGGTGTGGCTGCCCAGATCCTGCGGACCGGTGTGGCAGACGCCGTCGCGGCCGAAGCCGGTCATCGGCGACACGCTGCACACCTGCAGCAGGGCACCCAATACATTGCGCGCATCACTCACCTTGTTGTCTCCCGATCAATCAATGCGCAAAAAATAGCACAGGCTTGAAGCCGGATGTTCAGGGCTTGCCGGTCGGCTCGTTAACACTGGGGGGCGGTTCACCCGGAAGAAAATCCCTTTCCGCCGCCGCGGCGCGGGTTTGCTCGATATGCGCCAGCACGCTGGGGGCGGGGTAGCCGTCGATCGGCAACTCATGCGCGGCCTGATACCGGCGCAACGCGGTTTGCGTCATCGGGCCAAGCAGACCATCCGCCTCCCCGGCGTCGAATCCCAGTTCGTTCAGCGCCTGCTGCAGCGCCTTCACCTGCGCGGTGCTGAGCGCACCCGCCTCGCCGGCCGGCGATGCCACTGCGGCACCGCCCGCCAGCTGCTGCGCCATCTGGGCCACGGCCAGCGCGTAATTCACCGAGCGGTTCCAGCGCATCACCACGTCGAAGTTGTCGAACACCATGAAGGCCGGGCCCTGCCAGCCCTGCGGCAGCACAATGGCGGCCCGCTCGCTGCCCGGCAACGCGCTGCCATCGGCCGTATGCACGCCGAGCGCCGCCCATTCCGCCAGCGGCAAGCGATGATTGACGCGCGCGCGCCGCAGGTCGAAGCCTTGCGGCAGCTTCACCTCAAGCGCCACCGGTTCACCCGGCCGCCAACCGGCGCGCCGGAGATAGTTCGCTGCCGAATGCATGGCGTCCGGCAGCGACTGCCACAGATCGATGCGGCCATCGCCATCGGCATCGACCGCGTAGGCACGGAAGGTCGACGGCATGAACTGCATATGTCCCATCGCCCCCGCCCATGAGCCGTTCATGTCGATGGCGGCCACATGCCCGGCATCGATGATGCGCAGCGCATCGAGCAACTGGCTGCGGAAGAACGCGCTGCGGCGGCCGTCGTAAGCCAGCGTGGCGAGGCTGGCCGGAATGTTGAGGCTGCCGAGGGTGGAGCCGTAGTTGGTTTCCAGTCCCCAGAACGCCACCAGCACTGCTTTCGGCACACCGTATCGCTGTTCGACCGCATCGAGCAGGGCGGCGTGTTCAGCCAGCATCGCCTGGCCGCGCGCGACCTGGCGCGCGTTGACGCGCCGCCCCAGATAGTCGGAAAAGGTTTGCAGGAATTCGGGCTGGCGGCGGTCGAGTTCGATCACCCGCGCGACCGGCGTGATGCCGGTCAGCGCGGCGTCGAGGGTGGCCTCTGAAATGCCCTGCGCCGCGGCTTCCTCACGGAAGCCGGCAAGCCAGATTTCAAAATCCGCATAGGCGTGGGCGGGAGACACTGCCAACAGCGCCAGCAGGAAAATAAGCTTACGCATGCTGTTGCAGCCAGTATTCGAGCAGCGCCATGTGCCACAGCTTGCTGCCCTGGATGCGGGTGTGATGCTGCTCCGGCGCATCCAGCAGCTTGTTGACGTAGGCGCGGTGGTACAGGCCGCGCTCGCGGCAGGCCTGCGAATTCAGAATGTCCTGCATGAAATTCAAAAAATCTCCGCGTACGAATTTGAGGGCAGGCATGGGGAAATAGCCTTTCTTGCGGTCGATCACGGCATCCGGCACCAATCCGCGCGCGATGGTCTTCAGCACGTGCTTGCCTTCCGACGCCAGCTTGTACTCGGGCGGCATCGCCGCCGCCAGTTCCACCAACTGGTGATCGAGGAAGGGCACGCGCGCTTCCAGTCCCCACGCCATGGTCATGTTGTCGACCCGCTTCACCGGATCGTCGGTGATCAGCATGGTCGTATCCATGCGCAATACCTGATCGATGAATTCATCGGCAAAAGGTTCCGCCAGATGCGCGGCAATCAGCTCGGCGGTGTAGTCGGGGCCGTGGTACGCCGGCATGATCATGTCGAGAAACTCGTCGTGATCGCGGTCGAAGTAATGCCGGCGAAAGCGCTCCAGCGGCGAGCCTGCCGTTTCCGCCGCCATGCGCGGATACCAGAAATAGCCGCCGAACACCTCGTCCGCACCCTGCCCGCTCTGCACCACTTTTACGGTCTTGCTGACCTGCTCGGCCAGCAGATAAAAGGCCACCGCGTCCTGCGCGAACATCGGCTCGGACATCTGGCCCACCGCCTCGGGCAGGCGACGCAGCACCTCGCTGTTCGGAATCAGGAATTTGTGGTGACGCGTGCCGTACATCGCCGCCACCGGGTCGGAGTATTCGAACTCGTTGCCGCGCTCTTCCGGCTGGTCCTCGAAGCCGACCGAGAAGGTCATCAGGTCGGGCACGCCCTGCTCGGCCAAGAGCGCCACCAGCAGACTCGAATCGAGCCCGCCGGAGAGCAGCACGCCGACCTTGACGTCGGCGATCTCGATGCGCTTTTTCACCGCCTGCCGCAGGCTTTCGTGGATGGCTTCGGTCCACTCGGCTTCGGTCCTGGGTGCCGCCGGGCGTTGCGCTGGCAGGGACCAGTATTTCCTGTGGCTGATCTCGCCGCGCGCATTCACCGTCAGCGTGGTGCCGGGGGCAAGCTTGCGAACCCCGTTGAAGATCGTGCGCGGCGCCGGCACCACCGCGTGCAGGGTGAACAGGTGATGCAAGGCCACCGCGTCGAGGCCGGTGTCGACCCCGCCCGCCGCGATCAGCGCCTGCGGCGTCGAAGCGAAGCGGAAATGGCTTGCATCCTCACTGTAATACAGCGGCTTGATGCCGAGGCGGTCGCGCGCCAGGAACAGCGTCCCGCGGTTCCACAGGGCAAACGCGAACATGCCGTGCAGGCGCTCGACGCAGGCCTCACCCCATTCCAGCCAGGCGCGCAGGATGACTTCGGTGTCGCCGTCGGAATGAAACACATGGCCGCGCGCGATCAGCTCGGCCCGCAGTTCGGGATAGTTGTAGATGGTGCCGTTGAACACCAGCGCGGTGCCTGTCGCGGCATCGACCATCGGCTGCTGCGAGCGCGCCGACAGGTCGATGATCGCCAGCCGGCGGTGGCCGAGACGCACCGCGCCGTCGGCATGCTGGCCCTCGGCATCCGGCCCGCGCCGCGCCAGTTTGGCCAGCATGCGATCCATCGCCGCGGCGTCGGGTGGCCTGTTGTCGAACCGGAATTCACCTGCTATGCCGCACATTTTTCTGCCCTTCTCACGCCACCAGCGGCGGCTCGTCCATCAGCGCGATCTGCTCGCGCAATTCGAGAATGCGCGCCTGCCAGTACAGCTGGGTATTGAACCATGGAAACGCGGCGGGAAAAGCCGGGTCGTCCCAGCGGCGCGCGAGCCACGCAGCGTAGTGGATCAAGCGCAAGGTCCGCAGCGCTTCGACCAGATTGAGTTCGCGCGGATCGAATTCCATGAAGTCCTCGTAGCCCTTGAGTATCTCGTTCATCTGCACCTGCTGTTCGTCGCGTTCGCCCGACAGCAGCATCCACAGATCCTGCACTGCCGGCCCCATGCGGCTGTCGTCGAAGTCGACGAAATGCGGCCCGGCCTCGGTCCACAGCACGTTGCCTGCGTGACAGTCGCCGTGCAGACGGAGGGCGCGCACGGCGCCGGCGCGCTCGAAGCAATGCGCCACGCTGGCCAGCGCATGCTCGACCACGCTGTTCCAGGCAGGCGCCAGGTCGGCCGGCAGCCAGTGGCCGTCGCGCAGGAAGTCGCGCGAGGCGATGCCGAAGCTTTCGAGGTCGAGCGTCGGCCGCTGCACATATTTTGCCATCGCGCCGACCGCATGGATCCGCCCGAGAAAACGCCCCATCCACTGCAGGGTGTCGGCGCGGTCGAATTCGGGCATGCGCCCACCCTGTTTAGGATAGACGGCGAAGCGGAAGCCGGCATGGGTGTGCAGGGTGGCGCCGTTCAATTGCAGGGGCGCGACCACCGGGATTTCGCGCTCGGCGAGTTCCGCGGTGAACGCGTGCTCTTCCAGGATCGCGGCGTCGCTCCAGCGCTGCGGGCGATAGAACTTGACCACCACCGGAGGCGCGTCTTCCACGCCCATCTGATAGACGCGGTTTTCGTAGCTGTTCAGCGCCAGCAGGCGGCCGTCGGCCTTGAGGCCGGCGCTGTCGAGCGCATCGAGGGCTGTGTCGGGCGTCAGCGCGGTATAAGGATGGGACGAATCCGTCATGGGCCAGGGCAAAGCAGCTATGCTCAAAAGCATCGGGACACAGATAATGCCTCAAACACCGCGCCACATCGCACTCGCATGAAGACGAATCCGCCCTTCCGCATGGCGATCTCCCGCCATATCTGGGAGACGCGCTATCGCGCCGCCGGCGAGGCCAACATCCCGGACAGCTGGCAGCGGGTGGCACAGGCGGTTGCGCAGGCCGAAGGCGACGACCGCGACGCCTGGGCCGGGCGTTTCGCCGCGCTGCTGGACGGTTTCCGCTTCCTCCCCGGCGGCCGCATTCTTGCCGGCGCCGGCACCGGCCACCGGGTGACGCTGTTCAACTGCTTCGTCATGGGCGAGATCGCCGACGATCTGACGAGCATCTTCGAGGCGCTCAAGGAAGGCGCGCTCACCATGCAGCAGGGCGGCGGGGTCGGCTACGATTTTTCCACCCTGCGCCCGGCCGGCACGGTGGCGGCCGCCACCGGCAGCATCGCGTCCGGGCCGGTGTCGTTCATGCGCATCTGGGACGCGATGTGCGCCACCATGCTCTCCACCGGCGCGCGGCGCGGCGCGATGATGGCGACGCTGCGCTGCGACCATCCCGACATCGAAACCTTTGTCGACGCCAAGCGCGACCCCGCGGTGCTGCGGCACTTCAACCTGTCGGTGCTGGTGAGCGATGCCTTCATGGCGGCGGTGGCACATGACGTCGACTGGCCGCTGACGTTTCCCGGCCTGGGCGTCGTGCGCACCGTGAAGGCGCGCGAACTATGGCAGCGCATCCTGCGCGCGGCCTACGACACCGCCGAACCCGGCGTGCTGTTCGTCGACACCATCAACCGCGACAACACCCTGGCCGACCGCGAGCGGCTCAACGCCACCAACCCCTGCGGCGAAATTCCGCTGCCGCCCTACGGCGCCTGCGATCTCGGCTCGCTCAATCTGGCCGTGTTCGTGACCGCGCCGTTCGCCGCCGAGGCGCGACTCGACCTCGAGGCGCTGGCGGACGCGGCGCGGGGGGCGGTGCGCTTCCTCGACGACGTCATCGATATCTCGCGCTATCCGCTGCCGGCGCAGGCCGAACAGGCCCGGCGCACCCGCCGCATCGGGCTCGGCATCACCGGACTGGCCGACGCCCTGGTGCTGCTCGGCCTCGACTACGACAGCGCGGCGGCGCGCACGCTGGCGGCGACCGCGATGCAGACCCTGCGCGACGCCGCCTACCGCGCGTCGATCGAACTCGCCCGCGAGAAGGGCGCGTTTCCGGCCTTCGAGGCCGCCGCGTTCCTGGCCAGCGGTTTCGCGCGCCGCCTGCCGGACGACATTCGCGAAGCCATTGCCGCGCACGGCCTGCGCAACAGTCATCTGCTGGCCATCGCGCCGGCCGGCACCATCAGCCTGCTCGCCAATAATGTGTCCAGCGGCATCGAACCGGTGTTCGCCGCCGCCGCGGAACGCCGCGTACTGGGCACCGACGGCAGCTATCGCACCCACCGCGTGGTCGACGCTGCCTGCCTGCAATGGCAGCAGCAGGGCGGCAACGGCTTGCCGCCGACCTTCGTCGAGGCACGCCAGCTCGATCCACACGCGCACCTGCTGATGCAGGCCGCGCTACAGCCGTTCGTCGACAACGCCATCTCGAAAACGATCAACGTCGCCGCCGACCTCCCGTTCGAACGCTTCGAGGCGCTCTACCGCCAGGCGCACGCGCTGGGTCTCAAGGGCTGCACGGTGTTCCGTCCCAACCCCGTCACCGGCGCCATCCTCAGCGAGCCCGCCGCCAGCGAACGGGTGCAATGCTGCGGCATCGAGCGCGAGGCAGACTAGTTCGGACAGCCGTTCGTCGGCGCGTAAAGCCGGCATCTCAAGTTCCCCCGGGTTCATTCCGAAAAGAGGTTGTTGGCCGCCAGACGGTTTCCTGAATGGCATGCCTCACCTTTAACGATTCCCAGGAGAATGACCGCAATGTTCCGATCCTCCCCGCTGCGAGGCACCCTGATTCTGGGTGCGCTGCTCAGCCTTCCCCTGCTTGCCCATGCCGCAGACCTCCGTATGGGGGTCTTTGCCGGCAGCGCGGGCAAAGACAACCAGGCCGAACTCAAGGCCATGTTCGAACCCCTGGCCGAGCACATCGCCAAATCCACCGGCCACACCATCCGGCTGGAAATCAGCCAGAGCTTCGGCAACATGGAGCGCCGCCTCGGCGCGGGTCGCTACGCCCTTCTTCTGAGCCCACCCCAGGTGACGGCGGATGCCATCGGGGAAGGCTTCGAGCCCGTCGCCAAGTGGGACAAGCCGATTTTCGGCGTGGTCGTCGTGCCGGCCGACAAACCCTATAAAGCCGTTGCCGACCTCAAGGGCGCCCGGGTCGGCATCGCCGCGCGGGATACCGCAGCCGGACCCTTGTGCGTGGATGTCTTGAAAAAATCCGGACTGGGTCAGGAGAAAGACTTCGCGGCCCTGTACGAAGGGCGATTCCAGGACGCCATGATCCAGCAATTGTCATCCGGCGCGCTCGACGCCATCTGCACCGGTTCCGGAGCCTGGCGCGTCATGAACGAACAAAGCCCGGGCAAGTACAAGGTCATCGGCGAATCGGTCCGCGTTCCCGGTTTCGCGCTCAGCATCGACAAGAACCTGAGCGATGCGGAGCGGAAGAAACTGACGGCCGTTCTCGTCGGCCTGGGCAAACATCCGGAGGGCAAGCGCGCGCTCGCAGCGATCACCGGCAGCGCCGCCGGTGCGGCCGACACCCTGCCCACCCATGCCCGGGAATACACAAGCTCCAACCAGTTGATTCAGGACAACAAGCGCCTCTACAACGACCTGATTCCTTCCAGGTAAAGCGTCTCCTCCCTCCTGCGGCCTCGGTTCGAGGCCGTTTTTTTGCCGTAAACGGGTTCGACCGAAGCGTGGTACCCCGATTACCCGCAAAAACGTCACAATCCTGGCTTGCCGGTCTTTTAGCGCATCCATGAAAACATCCAACCTGACTCTGTCTCCCTCCCGTCCGCGCATCGGCCTCGCGCTGGGCGGCGGTTCGGCGCGCGGTTGGGCGCACATCGGCGTGATCCGCGCGCTGGCCGACGCCGGCATCGAGCCGGACATCGTCTGCGGCACCTCGATCGGCGCGCTGGTGGGCGCCGCTTACGTCGACGACGATCTGGACCGGCTGGAAGCCTGGGTGCGCAGCCTCAAGCTGCAGACGGTGGTGAGCTTCCTGGATTTTTCGCTGAATGGCGGCCTGATCAAGGGCGACAAGCTGATCGAGTTTTTCCGCAGCCATTTTGTCGACCGCGACATCAGCGAACTGCCGCGGCCGTTCGGCGCGGTCGCCACCGACCTGCAGCGCGGCCGCGAAGTGTGGCTGCGCGAAGGCAGGGTGTCGGATGCGGTGCATGCCTCGATCGCGCTGCCGGGACTGTTCACGCCAGTGCGGCGCGACGGCAGCTGGCTGGTCGACGGCGGCCTGGTCAACCCGGTGCCGGTATCGCTATGCAGAGCGATGGGGGCCGATGTCGTGATTGCAGTCGACCTGAACTCCGACCTGCTGGGTCGTCACCTCAAGCCCAAGTCCGCACAGACTCCACGCAAACACGCCCCGTCCGAGTCCGAATCCCTGACCGATGTGGTGATGGCGCGCATCCAGAGCGGCATGTCGCAACTCGGCCTTAATCAGCACGACGAAAACGAACCGCCCGCGATGCTGGACGTGCTCGCTTCAAGCATCAATATCATGCAAGTGCTGATCACCCGCAGCCGGCTGGCGGGCGAACCGGCCGACGTGCTATTGACGCCGCGGCTTGCCGAACTCGAGTTGATGGAGTTTCACCGCGCCAGCGTCGCCATCGAGGCGGGACGACATGCGGTCGAGTCTGCCCTGACGCAGCTGCGGGAACGCCTGAATGGTGCAAACAGCGGCTGAAGCCGCGATGGGTTAAGAGGCGGTAAGGCACAGCGCCAGTTTGCGTGCGCGGTCCAGTTGCTTGATGGCCGCCTCGCGCCGGGAAGCGTCTGCGCGGTCGGCCGCGGCTTCGCTATAGACCAGCGCCACAGGGCGCCGGCTGCGCGTGTAGCGCGCGCCCGGTCCGCCTTCACCATTGTGCTCGGCGATGCGGCGCGTGACGTCGGTGGTGATGCCGGTGTAGAGCGTGCCGTCGGCGCAGCGCAACATGTAGACCCACCACCCGGCGGACGACCCGCTTCCGGCGGTCATGCCCGGGTCATCTGAACGGCGACGCCCTACCCGCTCCGGGCATTACAGCGTGCGCTTGATCGAGATGATGCCGCGCACCATGCCGGGCGCGTAGCCGGTGGCCTTGTCCAGCGGATATTCGGTGGCGAGCCGCGCCTTCACGCCTTCGGGAATGCCGGCCGGATCGCCATGACAGGTGAGGCACACCGGCTGCACCGGCAATGCCTTGGCGTAGCGGAACTGCTTGCCTGTGGACGTGCTGACGACCTGCCAGGTGTCGAGCGTTTCCGGCTTTTCGCCGGCCGCCAGCCGTTTTTCCAGCCCAGCCTGGGCCTCGGCTTCCCACGCATCGGGCACGCCCTTCGGATTGCGGTTTTTCGGGCTGACGCGCTTGGTCTCGAAATTGAACTGCTTGGATACGTCGGCGGCAATCTGCGGCGCGCGCTCCTTGCACACGCTGATCGCTCCATCCGGGCCCTTTTGTCCGATAGCGGTCTTGAGTTCGCCGCCGAGCGTCTGAATCAACGCACCGCTCGCCTTGCGCGCATCGGCGACCATGGCGGCCTGTTCCTCGGCACTCGGGCCACTGGCACATCCAGCGAACAGGACGGGAAAGGTGAATGCAGCAATCAGGACTGGCTTGTTCATGGGAACTCCTCCGAAGTAGTAGATCAATACTACTCGGCAGCGCTTTTGCCCGGCAATTGAAAGTTTTTATGGCGACCCAAGCGGGTCAAATTGATCGGTCAAATACGCGATGGGGTAAGGGGCCGGGCGGCGCCGAGGGACGCCCGCCCGGGATTGCTCAGACGTCGGCGGACAGTTCCTGCGCCCACAGCAGCGCATCCATGTGCACCGCGTTGATGTCGTCCACTTCACGCCCGATCTGTTTCGCCAGGGCCTCGAGGCTGCTCTGGTCGTCCTGCTCGCAGGCAATCGCCAGCGCCAGATACGGCGCATACGGACCGCGGTTCGCGAGAATGGCTTCGGTGATCTCGGCGGGCAGGCTGATCTGCTTCAGCACCTGCTCCATCGGCATGTGCATCACCAGGTCGAGCAGGGAAAACAGGCCGGCCACGAAAATTTCATCGCGCGCCTTGGCAAACAGCGCACGCCCGGCCAGCTGCTCGGCCACCCGGCCGCGCACCAGGGCGTTTTCCAACACCGCCGAATCGAGTTCCTGGGCCTGGCCGCCGGTGAACAGAATCATCGTCAGCCAGCGATACAGCTTGTCCTGCCCCATCACCATCAGCGCCTGCTCGATGCCGCCGACCTTGTTCATCAGGCCCATGCCCGGCGAATTGACGTAGCGCAACAGGCGCACCGACAGCGCCGGATCATGGCGGAACTGCGCCGCCAGCTCCGGCTGCTCGGCGCCGGTGCGCACCCGGTTCATCAGGTCGAGCACCTTGGCGCGCGACGGCCCCATGGTGGGATTGCCGAGGTTTTCGCGGCGGGTGATGAACGGCCCCATGAACAGCGCGAACTGCAGCTTGTGGCACATGTGGAAGGCTTCCAGCGTTTGCACACCGGTGGCGACAAAACGCTTGTTCGGTGCGACCTTGGACACCGTCGCGATCTGCGTGGTGATGGCGGTCATGTCCTCGCTGCTGATGTCCATCAGCACATAATCGGCCAGCTGCAGCAGCGGATGCCGCTCGGGCCGCACCGCGTCTTCGGCGTGCAGCGCAAAGCTGGCGCCGCGCGATTTCAGTTCGGCGACACGGGCAAGCAGCGTCTCGTCGACCGGGGTGGCCGCATCGAGATCCAGCAGCCACACGGTGCCGGCGGCGGGCCAGCCCTCGATCAGCGGAAGCTTGAGGCTGGCCGGAACGATGGGAACGAACGCCAGCCGCTGCCCCAGCAAGCGCGAAATCTCCATGCGCTGCAGGTTGCCGAGCAGGGTTTCGTCGTAGAGACGCCGCATGTCGGGAAGCGCTGCATCAGGCTGCTCATCCTGCGCGCGGCGCAGCATGAAGGTGTAGCCCGCCACCCGCTGGTCGCGTCCGAGCATGGCCTCACGGCGCATCACCGAGTGCGACTTGGCCTCCGGCTTGGTGTCCGGCTTCGCAGCCGCCGCAGCTTTGGCCGGCGCGGCACGAACGGGCGCGGGGGCTGCGCTCTCCTTGCTGCCCGACAACATTCCGACAAGACTTTTCAGCACGCTTGATTCCTCCAGGCCAATTGGGTCGATACAGCATTGCAATCGGCAATTTCGGCCCGGACTGAAGCTAGTTTCGGTATTTTTTTGTCCGCGAATCCGGCAGCGCGCCGCTGCTATGCTAGCCGGACGGGGCGATTTCCTGCATGCGCCGCCAAGGAGTCCACATTGACCAAGCAAATCTATCAATATTTCTTTCGCGGCCTGATCACGGCCCTGCCGCTCGGGCTGACGGTCTATCTGCTGTACGTTTTTCTGACCTGGAGCGAAACGCTGGCGATGCAGCTGATCCGGCCGTTCATCGGCGGTTTCTACGTGCCCGGCATGGGCCTGCTGCTCGGCATCACCGGCATTTTCCTGCTCGGCGTGCTGATGTCGCAACGTTGGGTCGGCAGATTGTTGGTGCTGGTGGAATTGCCGTTCACCAACCTGCCGGTGGTGAAAAGCATTTATTCCTCGCTCAAGAGCTTTGCCGATTACTTCTCGCCCCAACGCGACCAACCCTCGCAGCAAACGGTGGTGATTCTCAGGCTGCCGGGTCAGGATCTCGAACTGGTGGGGCTGGTCACCCGCCAGCGCGTCGACGACTTGCCTGCGGGGTTCATGCAGGGCGACCGCGTCGCGGTCTACCTGCCGATGGGCTACATGATCGGCGGCTACACGGTGTTCGTCCCGCGCGAGTGGGTGCAGCCGATCGACCTGTCGGTGGAGGAAGCGATGCGTTCGTCCCTGTTTGCCTGGATGAGCGCCGCCGGCAAACCCGACGCGCCGGGCAGGAATCCGCCATGATTCGCGGCGGCCAAAACCTGAGGTAGAGTTTCGGCATGCAGATCGAGTGTTACGCCCAGCGCCTGCTCAACCCATTCCGCGGAGTGGTGCACACCATTCGCTACCAGTCGGCCGAGGCGGTGACCACCGACGGCATCGAGTGGGACATCTATGTCGCCAACGACGCCCTGCTCGACGGCCTGGGCCGCGCCGGCAAGCGCGCGCAGATTTCTGACATCCGCTACGGCCACTGGTCAGCGGAAAAAGGGCTCAAGCGCGGCCCGCTCTACCCCTCGGACGATTTCAAGCGGCTGGAGCACATGGGCGCAGTGGTCTACGAGCACCTGCTCAAGGTGCATCGCGAGGTGCCTTTTGCCTTTCGCGACCAGTTCGAGCTCTGGCTGCTCGACCGCAACGACCAGCCGCTGGCGCTGTTGCACAGCGTACGCACCCACAGCGAGACCGACACCAAACCGCCGCTCGACTGGCGCGCCGGCATGGCGGCACAGGAACGCTTCCAGAGCGCCGCGATCGCGGACCTGCAGGACCCGGCCGGGGTCTATCTGACGCAGTACGTCAACCATCTCGCCAGCGGCGTGGCACAGTGGTTTTGCCGCGCCGACGACGGCGCGGGGCTGGGACTGCACACGCTGAAAGGCGGCGAGGCACTGCACGGACGGGTGCTGGAAGCGGAAGCCTTTCCCTCCCTGTTCATTGCCACCGCCGGCATGGACACGGCGCACACCCGGCTGGTGCACGACTATCACGCCTGGCAGGCGCCCTGGATGCTGCTGCTGCCGCATCTCGACGCCGTCACCCGCAGCGCGCTCGAAGCGAGCGCCTGCCAGCAGGCCGAGCTGATCGAAAAGCACTGCCGTCTCTATCCTGCTGTGATCGACCGCGCCGCCCTGCAGGCGGCGCGGGTGGAAGCCGCGCTGGTGCGCAACCAACCGCGCGTCCAGTCGCAGGACGAGGTGATGCCGATGTTCTACATCGAACTCAACAGCACCGAGAGCGGCTGATCCTGCTTGTTTACGCCGCCACGCCGAGGATGGCAGCTGGCAGGGTGGCCGAGGCGCCCAGATGCGGTGTCAGGCGCACTTTCACGGCCGGATGCGCCGCCGTGAATTCAGCGATGGCCTCAGGGATGTCCTGCGCCACATGGGTGCCCGCCGCCAGAAAGTAGGGAAACGCCACGATTTCCCTCGCGCCGCGCGAAGCCAGCGCGGCCAGTCCCTCCGGAATGCTCGGTTCGGCCAGTTCCAGAAAAGCCGTTTCTATGTCTTGGTAAGCCGTACCGGCCTGCGCTCGCACTTGTTCGGCGAGCAGGCGGACTTCGTCGTTGGACGCCGCACGGCGGCTGCCGTGGGCAATGATGAGGAGGCTGGGCATGGCGGCAATATCCTATTAAAAGACCTTGTAAAAGAGCCCAAACCGGCGGGAGGGTTCCCCAAGACCGCAGTATTCGGTTGATACGGGATTCTAGTAGATATGTGTCGTTGTTTGTCTTACACGCGGCGCCGACTATCGGGCAACCCCGTGCAGGCAAGGGGTTTTTACTTATACCAAGGAGGAAGACAATGAACGCGATGAAAACGCTGCTCGCAGTGCTGATGGCCGGGCTGGTCTCGATGCCCGTGCTGGCCGACGATAAAAACAAGAAAGGCAACAACGAATGCCCGGTCGGCCTGGTCAGCGGCATGACCATGGACGACGAATTCGGCCCCGGCACCCAGGCGCTGACAAACTGCATCAAGAAACGCCACAACGTGAAAATGGTGGTGCAGATCAATCAGTTCTGCACCAACCAGGCAAACTGCGCCAACACGCCTTACGGCCTCGGCAACATCCGCAACATGCTCGACGACTACGAAGTCACCCACGGCATGACGCCGGGCAAGGATTACGAAATGGTGGTCGTGCTGCACAGCCCGGGCGGCCAAATGGCGCTCAAGGACACGGGGGTGCGCGGCGACGGCACCACAGTCTCGGGCCGCAACCCCTTTGAGACGACGATCAAGGGGCTGATGGCGCGCGGCGTCAAGTTCTACTTTTGCCAGAACACCACCCGCGCCTACCTCAACAACCTGCCCGGCACGGCTATCCAATCGCTGCCGAAGTACCTCGTGACCGGCATCTCGGCGACCGACCAGATGATCGAAGGCATGGAATACACCACCGCCGGCCTGACCTCGATCGCCGACTTCCAGGCCCGGGGCTACCAGTACATCCAGCCCTGATTACCGCCTGACTGAAGTAAAAAAGCCCCGCCCGGGCAGTAAGCCGGGCGGGGCTTTTGTTTGTGCAATCGGCGTCTAGACCCGAACCGGCTCGAAGGTCGCGTCGAGATTCTGATCGTCGCAGTAGTCGAGGAAGTCGCCGCGCAGGGTGGCGATGTGGGCGTCCGCCGGAATGCCCAGCGTCATGTGGACCGCAAACATGGGCGCGCCGGTGTGCGGGGCGGGGTAGGTCTCGGTTTCGAGCGATTCGATATTGATGCGCAGGCGCGCGAAGAAATTGGCCAGGCTGTTGACGATGCCGGGCTGGTCGAGCGCGGCGACTTCCACGGTATAGGGGATCAGCGGTTTGTCGCGCTTGGTTTGGCGCGTGCGCTGCTGCGTAACGGCGAGCCCGAGTTCCGTAGCCATGGCCGGCAGGCGCGCTTCCAGCTTGGCCAGCGCGTCCCAGTTGCCGGTGATGCGCGTCAGCAGCGCAAATTGCCCGCCGAGCGCGGCCATGCGCGACTCTTCGATGTTGCAGCCGGATTCGCTGATGCGGCGGGTAAAGCTTTCCACCAGGCCGATTTTGTCTTCGCCGCTGGCGGTGATGACGAGGGATTCGGTTTCGCTGCTCATTAAATTAGCTTCCTGTCTGACAATTCATTCTTGATGTAGGCGTAAAAAATGGGCGCCGCAATCACGCCCGGCACGCCGAACGCGGCTTCCATCCCCAGCATGACGATGAGCAGTTCCCAGGCGCGCGCCTTGATCTGGCCGCCAATGATACGGGCATTCACAAAATATTCGAGCTTGTGGATCACCACCAGGAAGGCCAGCGAGCCTGCGGCCACGTGGAGCGAATGCGACAGCGAAATGATGACGATGACGCTGTTGGAAATCAGGTTGCCCAATACCGGCAACAGGCCGACGACGAAGGTGACCAGCACCATGGTTTTGACGAAGGGCAAATCGACTCCGAATGCGGGCAGGATGAGGCCGAGATAGACCCAGGTCAGGAAGGCATTGAGCGCGGAAATCCGGATTTGCGCGAACACCACGCGGCGGAAGGCATCGGCCAGCCGATGCGCACGCTCGCACAGCGCTTGCGCCAGCGGCGCCAGGGTCTGATGCGGCGTGGCTTCGCGCAGCGCGACGAAGCTGCCGATGATGAAGCCGACCAGAATCAGCAGCAAGGCGCGGCCGGCATCGCCGCCGAAGCGGCGCAGATCCTGCGCATGGGCGCGCAGCCATTCCACCAGACCGGCGCGGATCACCGATTCGTCGCCCTGCGGCAGCCATTCCGCCGCCCAGTCCGGCAGCAGTTCGCGCGAGTTTTCGATGACCTCGGCCATCTTGGTCAACAGCCCGGTGAGTCCGCCCTCGGTACGCAGGTACAAAATCGCCCCGGCGGTCAGGCCGCCGAGCGCACCCAGCACCACCAGCGTAATCAATGACACCACCAGCACCTTGGACCAGGTGTGGCTGAGTTTGCCGATGACGATGCGCGGCGCCAGCAGATGCACCAGCTGCACGACCAGCAGGCCGGCCAGCAAGGCGGGCAGCACGCGCAGGTGGAGCACCAGCAGCAGGCCAGCGGCCATCATCAACCAGGCGGCGATCTGGTAACGGGAGGCGGGTGCCAGGGATTCAGTCATGGCCGCCACATTGCCCAAAAAGCCTGCATGCGGCAAGGGTTTCTGCCTGGGCGTGCGACACCTTACGCATCGCCCGGGTAACCCAGCGCTGCACCGGTCTGCAGGGCCGCCAGTTTCAGCGCATCGGCCCAGCCCGGTTTGTGACGGTCGGCCGGCGCCGAAATCGACAGTCCGGCCACCAGCTTGCCTTCGGCGTCGCGAATCGGTGCACCGATGCAGGCCACTCCGAGTTCGGCTTCCTCGCGGTCGTAGGCAAGCTTCTCGCGGCGGATCACGTCCAGTTCGGCGCGCAGGGCATCCAGCGTGATCAGGGTATTGGCGGTAAAGGCGGGCAGGCCGGTGCGGTCCGCGTAGCCCATCACGCCGCTGGCGCTGTCCTCGGCGAGGAAAATCTTGCCGACTGCCGTGACGTGAAGTGGCGCGTGCGCGCCGACCACCTGCACCACCTGGATCATGGTCTGCCCGCCGCTCACCCGCTCGACGTAGACCGCTTCGTCGCCGCGCCGCACGATGAGGTTGACCGTCTCGCCCGTGAGTTCCGCCAGACGCTGCATCGCCGGCATCGCCACTTGCCGGATATTCAAGCGCGCGCGCAGGCGATTGCCCACTTCCAGCCAGCGCACGCCGAGGTCGTATTCGCCGGCGCCGGTTTTCTCCACCAAACCATGCGCCATCAAGGCGCCGAGGATGCGGTGCGCGCTGGCGGTGTGCAACTCGGCTTCGCCCGCCAGACGGGTCAGGCTGACGGGACCGGGGGCGCGGGAAAGAACGCCGACCAGCGCCATGGCGCGGTCGATAACCTGAATTGACGAGTTCGCATTTTTCATGAAGTGAAAATTTATCACGCATTGTGAAAATCAGGGGGGCTTCTGTTTCAATACAGCCATCGTTTCACATGATGTGAAACATTTTCATATTATGAAAGGCATGACCATGAGCGCGCTGATGCAATCCACCCCCGAATCCCTCCCCGCTTTTTGCGAAGGCATCCAGTATTTCGCCGACAGCTTTCCGGAAATCGACCGCCTGGGCGCGTCGCCGCTGTTGGGGCCGAACCAGCCCGCGCTGCCGGATGCCACCAGCGAGACTTCGATCTACCAGACGCTGCTGGCGGCCGACGCGCTGCGTTATCTGACGCTGCAGGTCACCGGCAGCAAGTCCTCCGGCCACCCGGGCGGTTTCGCCTCCAGCGCCGACGCGGTTGCCGCACTGCATCTGCTGGGCCACCGCAACATGGTGACCGAGGTCGGCCACCACGCGCCCGGCTTCTATTCGGCGATGTTCCTCGACACCTCGCTGGAAGACATGGGCATCCATACCGTGGCCGACATGCGCGCACGCTTCCGCGAACGCCACGGCCTGCTGGGCCACCTCTCGGGCGCCATCCCCGGCCTGCTGGCCCCTGCCGGCCCGCTGGGCCAGGGCCAGCATTTCGCGATGGCCGGCGCGTATCTCAATCGCGACAAGCTGTTCCCGGTCACCATCGGCGACGGCGGCCTGGGCGAGCCTTACATCATGAGCGCGTTCCAGCACTTCGCCACCGCCTACCCGGACATCACCAACTACCTGCCGGTGCTGGTGTGGAACGGCTATTCGCAGGAGCACCACAGCATGGTGTCCTTGTGGGACAACACGCGCATGACCGACTACTGGCGCGCGCATGGTTTCGACGAGGTGTACCTGATCGACGCGCGCGAGTATGCCGACACCCCCGACGCCCCGGTCTACACGGACTCGACCACCTTCGGCTTTGCCGCGCGCATGGCCTTCACCGGCGCCATCCTCAAGGCGGCCGACGCCGCCGCTAAGAGCGCATTGAGCGGCCGCCGCGCCTGCCTCATCGTCAAGCAGCTGAAAGGCGCGGGCGTGCACGCCACCGGCGCCAAGTCGCACAACCTGTATGCGCACCACACGCTCGACTCCGACGACGTCAAAACTGGACTTCAACGCCGCGCGCTGCCGATCCAGGCCTGGAAAGTGACCCGCGAGAACTTCCGTCACGCCGGCGGCGGCCCGGCCGCGCGCGTGGCGGTCACCGAAAGCGTGCGTGATCTGCCGAGCCTCGACGGTCTGTCGCTCAACGAATTCGCGGTCGGCGAAAACCACATCCCCACCACCGCCTTCGGCCACGTGGTCGGCGAAGTGGGCAAGCGCGACCCAATGTTCGTCGTCACCAACGCCGACGGCAACGAGGCCTCGGCGATGGCCAACATCAACAAGGCGCTGACGATCCGCCACCCTACCGCCGACGACCTGTATTTCCAGGGGCCTTCGGGTCAAGTGTACGAACCGCTCAACGAGGACGCCTGTGCCGGCCTCGCGGTGGGCGTGGCATTGTTCGGCGGCCGTAGCCTGTGGGCGAGCTATGAATCCTTCGCCATCAACGGCCTGCCGATCTGGCAGACGGTGACGCAGGCGATGGCCGAGCTGCGCCGCCCGACGCCCGCGACGGTGTGCCTGTTCACCGCCGGCGCGCTGGAGCAGGGCCGAAACGGCTGGACTCACCAGCGCCCGGAAATCGAGAGCTACTTCGCCGCGATGATGCGGAACGGCAACGTCTACCCGCTGTTCCCGGTCGACGCCAACATGATCCAGGCGAGCTACGACTGGGCGCTCAAGCAGCACAACAAGGGCATCGTCATCACTGCGTCGAAGTCGCCGCTGCCCATCCATGCCACGATGGCGCAGAGCTATCAGGCGATCGACGACGGCGCGATGGTGCTGAAGGAAACCCGCGGCTCGCACACCGTGGTGTTCGCGGTGACGGGCGACATGGTGCTGCAGCCGGTGTTCGCCGCCGCCGAGAAGCTGGCCGAATCCGGCATCGGCTCGCGCATCGTTGCCGTGGTCAACCCGCGCCGCCTGTACCGCGCCAGCGACGTGCTGTGGAACAGCGTGTCGGAGCCCGACGGCCGCTTCATGGATGACGCCGCCTTCCGTGCGATGTTCCACGGCGACGTGCTGATCGGCGTCACCGGCGGCCCGTCGGGCCCGCTCGAACCCGTGATGCTGCGCAGCCAGGCCGCGCAACGCGACGTGTTCTGCTGGAAGCGCGGCGAAACCACCGCCAACCCGCAGCAGCTGTTCGACTTCAACGGCATGAACGCGCAGGCGATGTATGAGCGTGCGCTGGCGATGCTGGAGCGCACGGCGGTTTGAGGCACCCCACGGATGCGCCAACGCGCATTCGCGGACAGAAAAGGTTCTGACCATGAATCCGAAAATCATCGTTCTCGACGACGACCCCACCGGCTCGCAGACGGTGCACTCCTGCCTGCTGCTGACCCGCTGGGATGTCGCCACGCTGAAGACGGCGCTGGCCGATACGGCGCCGCTGTTCTTCGTGCTGACCAACACGCGCGGGATGGATGCGACGCGCGCCGCCGCGATGACGCGCGAGGTCTGCGTCAATCTCAAGGCCGCGCTCGCCGATTACGCCGGCCCGGTGCTGTTCGTGTCGCGTTCGGACTCGACGCTGCGCGGCCACTACCCGGTGGAAACCGACGTGATGAACGCCGTGCTCGGACCGTTCGACGCGACGCTGCTGACCCCGGCATTCTTCGAAGGCGGGCGCATCACGCACGACAGCACGCATTATTTGATGGTCGACGGTAAGCCCGTGCCCACGCACGAAACCGAGTTCGCGCGCGACTCGGTGTTCGGCTACACGACGGCGTTCCTGCCCGACTACGTCGCGGAAAAAACCGGTGGCCGCGTGGCCGCTCAGGACGTGGCACGCCTGAACCTGGCCGACTTGCGCGCCGGCAGGACAGGCGAATGGCTGGCCGCGCTGCACGACAACGCCATCGGCGTGGTCGACGGCGAAACGGCAGCGGACTATCAACGCTTCGCCGATGCCGCGCTGAAAGCCGCCGCAAACGGCAAACGCCTGCTGTTCCGCAGCGCCGCCTCGCTGCTCACCGCGCTGGCGAAGCTGCCGCCGCAACCGGTCGCCGCGGAATCCTTCGCCGCGCTGGTGCGCGACGGCCGGCCCGGCGCGATCGTCGTCGGCTCGCATGTGGCCAAGACCACCGCGCAGCTGACCGCGCTGTTGAAGCAGCGCGGCGTGGTCGGCCTGCCGCTCGACGTCACCCGCCTGCCGGCTGGGCGCGCCGCACTGGCCGATGAGCTGACCGCGAGCATCGCCCATGCGCACGCACACGGCCTCACCCCGGTGGTGTTCACCAGCCGCATCGAACTGAAGTTTGCCAGTACCGCGGAACGCCTAGCCTTCGGCGAAGCGGTGTCGGGCACGCTGATGGACGTGGTGCAGCGCCTACCGGACACCCTGGGCTTCCTCATCAGCAAGGGCGGCATCACCTCCAACGACGTGCTGTCGACGGGTCTCGCGCTCACTACCTCGCGCGTGCTGGGGCAGATCCTGCCCGGCGTCACCGTGGTGCAGACGCCGCCCTGGCATCGGCTGTCGACCCTGCCGGTGGTCATCTTCCCCGGCAACGTCGGCGGCGACGATGCGCTGGCGGAGGCCTACCGGCGACTGGCGCCCTCGCACGCGCAGGCAAGCCCGGCTAAACTCGCAGCCTGAATCCACGCCACGATGCTTTCATGCTGAGCCCCGCCTTCCTTTCCCAGCTGCGCAAGCTCTTGCCACCGCACTGCGTGCTCAACGAGCGCGAAGACCTGCTGCCGTTCGAGTCCGACGGCCTCGCGGCCTACCGCAACACACCCGACGTGGTGGTGCTGCCGGAAAACGAAGCGCAGGTGGCGGCGATCCTGAAGCTGTGTCACGCGGAGAAGATCGCGGTGGTGGCACGCGGCGCCGGCACTGGGCTTTCCGCCGGCGCGCTGCCGGTCGACGGCGCGGTGCTCTTGGTGCTGGCCAAGCTCAACCGCATCAAGGCGATCGACCCGCTGGCGCGCACCGCCGTGGTCGAGCCCGGCGTGCGCAATCTCGCGATTTCCGAAGCGGTCGCCGTGCACGGCCTGTATTACGCACCCGACCCCTCGTCGCAGATCGCCTGCTCGATCGGCGGCAACGTCGCGGAAAATTCCGGCGGCGTGCACTGCCTGAAATACGGTCTCACCGTGCACAACATCCAGAAGCTGCGCGCGTGGACCATCGCCGGTGAACTCCTTGAGATCGGCAACGAATCGCTCGACGCGCCGGGCTACGACCTCTTGGCGCTGTTGACCGGCTCCGAAGGCATGCTCGCGGTCATCACCGAAGTCACGGTCAAGCTCCTGCCGCGCCCCGAGCGCGCGCAGGTGGTGCTGGCGGCGTTCGACGACGTGGCCAAAGCCGGCGCCGCGGTCGGCAACATCATCGCCGCCGGCGTGATCCCGGCCGGGCTGGAGATGATGGACCGGCTCGCCATCCAGGCCGCCGAGGCCTTCGTCCACGCCGGTTATCCGCTCGACTGCGAGGCGCTGCTGCTGTGCGAGGTGGACGGCGTCAACGAGGAAGTCTCGGCCGACATCTTCACCGTACGCGAGGTGCTGACCGCTTCCGGCGCCACCGAAATCCGCACCGCCGACAGCGAGGAACAACGCCTCAAATTTTGGGCCGGGCGCAAGGCCGCCTTCCCCGCGGTCGGGCGGCTCGCCCCCGACTACTACTGCATGGACGGCACCATCCCGCGCGGTGCTTTGCCGCAGGTGCTGAAGCGCATCAGCGAGCTGAGCGCGGAATATGGTCTGGCGGTCGCCAATGTGTTCCACGCCGGCGACGGCAACCTGCATCCGCTCATCCTGTTCGACGCCAACCAGCCGGGCGAACTCGCCAAGGCCGAAGATTTCGGCGGCAAGATTCTCGAACTGTGCGTCGAGGTTGGCGGCACCATCACCGGCGAGCACGGCGTCGGCCTGGAGAAGATCAAGCAGATGTGCACCCAGTTCGCCACCCCGGAGTTGACCCGCTTCCACGACGTGAAGGCCGCGTTCGACCCCGACAGGCTGCTCAACCCCGGCAAGGCCGTGCCCGAGCTGCATCGCTGCGCCGAATGGGGCGCGATGCACGTCCACGGCGGTCAGCTGTCACATCCCGAGCTGCCGAGGTTCTGATGCTCGACGCCTATATCGAACGCATCCGCGCCGCCCACGCAAATGGCTCGCCGCTCATCATCCACGGCGGCGGCAGCAAGAGCTTCTATGGCGGCGCCGACGAGGGCGAAGTGCTGAGCTCACGCAAATTTACCGGCATCGTCGACTACCAGCCGAAGGAACTGGTGCTGACCGCACGCGCTGGCACGCCGCTCGCCGAGATCGAGGCGCAGCTTGCCGAGCAGAACCAGATGCTGGCCTTCGAGCCGCCGCACTTCGGCGGCGGTGCCACGCTGGGCGGCAGCATCGCCGCCGGCCTGTCGGGTCCGCGCCGTCCTTATGCCGGTGCAGCGCGCGACTTCGTACTGGGGGTGCGCATGATCGACGGCACCGGCCAGCCGCTGCGCTTCGGCGGCCAGGTGATCAAGAACGTCGCCGGCTACGACGTGTCGCGGCTGATGGTCGGCGCGCTCGGCACGCTCGGCTTCCTTACCGAAGTTTCGCTCAAGGTGCTGCCGAAACCGGCGGCTGAAGCCACGCTGCAGTTCGAGTTCGACGAAGCCACCGCGATCCGGACGATGAACCAGTGGGCGGGGCAGCCGCTGCCGCTGTCCGCCACCAGCTGGCACGCCGGCCTGCTGTCGGTACGCCTGTCGGGCGCCGAAACCGCCGTGCGCGCCGCGCAGGCCAGGCTCGGCGGCGAAGTGCTGAAAGACGCAGACGCCTTCTGGCTGCGTCTGCGCGACCAGGCCACGCCCTTTTTTGACAAACGGCCCTTGTGGCGGCTGGCGGTGCGGCCGACCATGGGCCCGCTCAAGCTCGGTGACGCGCAGTGGATCGAATGGGGCGGGGCGGTGCGTTGGCTCGCCAGCGATCTTCCCGCGGCAGCCTTGCGCGAAGCCGCGCGCAGTTGCGGCGGCCACGCCACCCTGTTCCGCGGCAACGCCCCGATCGACGGCGCGTTTACGCCGCTCGCGCCGGCCCTGCTGACGCTGCACCGCAATCTCAAGCAGCGCTTCGACCCCAAGGGCATTTTCAATCACGGGCGACTGGTTCCGGATTTCTGACATGCAGACCCATCTCGCCGATTCCTTTCGCAACACCCCCGAGGGCGAAGTCGCCGAACGCATTTTGCGCAACTGCGTGCATTGCGGATTCTGTCTCGCCACCTGCCCCACCTACCAGATTCTCGGCAACGAGCTCGATTCGCCGCGCGGCCGCATCTACCTGATGAAGCAGGTGCTCGAGGGTGCGACGCCGACCACAAAAACCCAGCTCCACCTCGACCGCTGCCTGACCTGCCGCAACTGCGAAACCACCTGCCCGTCGGGCGTGGAATACGGCAAGCTGCTCGACATCGGCCGCCACATCGTCGAGGAAAAAGTGGGGCGCAGCGCGACCGATGCCGCCACCCGCGCCACACTGAAAACCGGGCTCGGCACCCCGCTGCTGTTCAACAGCGCATTGAAGATTGGCCAGAGCGTGCGCGGCCTCATGCCCGGTTTCCTGAAACGCCGCATCCCGCAAGCGGACCCCCCCGGCAACTGGCCGGCGCCGCGCCACGCCCGCCGCATGCTGGTGTTGCAGGGCTGCGTACAACCCGGCCTCAAGCCCAATATCAACGCCGCCACCGCACGCGTGCTCGACCGCCTCGGCATTTCGCTGACCGCTGCGGAAGCAGCCGGCTGCTGCGGCGCGCTGGCGCATCACCTCAACGACACCGATGCAGGCCTTGAAGCCGCGCGCCGCAACATCGACGCCTGGTTTCCGCAACTCGACGCCGGCGCCGAGGCCATCGTGATGACCGCCTCGGGCTGCGGCGTGATGGTGAAGGACTACGGCTGGCTGCTGCGCGACGACCCGGTCTATGCCGACAAGGCGGCGCGGATCTCTGCGGCGACGCGGGACATTTCGGAAATCCTGGTGGCCGAGCGCGACACGCTCAAAACGCTGGCGGCCCGCCCCGCATCGAAACGCATCGCCTACCACCCGCCCTGCACCCTGCAGCATGGACAGAAACTCAGCGGCGGCGTCGAGGCCCTGCTCACCGACGCCGGATTCGAGCTCACTCCGGTCGCGGAAAAACATCTGTGCTGCGGCTCAGCCGGTACCTATTCGATCCTGCAGCCGGAGATTGCCGATCAGCTGAAAACCCGCAAGCTCGGAAATCTGCAGGCCGGCCAGCCCGAGCTGATCGCCACCGCCAACATCGGCTGCCTCACCCATCTGCAATCGGGCAGCAACATCCCGGTGCGGCACTGGGTGGAACTTCTGGACGAGGTGCTTGCCGGACCTTAAGCACAATAATCGGGAGGCTCCATGATTTTCAAGCAACTGTTCGAACCCGTTTCCAGCACCTACACCTACCTGCTCGGCTGCGAGGAGACCGGCCAGGCGATGCTGATCGATCCGGTGCTACCGACCTGGGAGCGCGACCTGGCCGAGGTCAATAAGCTCGGCCTCAAGCTCGCGTTCACGGTCGAGACCCACATCCACGCCGACCACATCACCTCGGCGAAGAAGCTGAAGGCTATCGCCGGCAGCCGCATCGCCGGGCCCGCGCTCGACGCACTCCCCTGCACCGACGTCGGCATCGTCGACGGCGTGCCGTTCAGGATGGGTTCGGTCGAACTGGACCCGATCCACACCCCCGGCCACACCGACAACCACTTCGCCTACGCCCATGTCGGCCGCCTCTACACCGGCGACGCGCTCCTGATCGAGGCCTGCGGCCGCACCGACTTCCAGAGCGGCGACCCCGCCGCGCTCTATCACTCTGTGCGCGGCAAGCTGTTTGCGTATGACGACGACACCCTGGTCTACCCGGGGCACGACTACGAGCAGCGCCGTATCAGCAGCATCGGCCAGGAAAAGGCGCGCAACCCGCGCCTGGGCGGCGAGCGCACGCTGGAGGATTTCGTCGCGCTGATGAACAACCTCAAGCTCGCCTACCCCAAGTTCATCGACTACGCCGTGCCCGGCAACCGCGAATGCGGCGCCTGTCCGCCCGGCGTGCCGGAACATTTGCAACAGTATTGCGCGCAGATTGCAGAAAGCCGGCAAGGCTGAATAAACGTGGCGCCGGCAAGGCGATTGAACTCGGCGGCGCCCGCCACCTCGAACCTAAGATCACACGATCCTGATCCGCCAGCCCGAACAGGGTCGGCGCGCACTTCAATCCACCCCAATCCAAGAAGGAATCCCATGCAAGTGCAATTCAATACGGATGAAAGCGTCGTCGGACGCGAAGCCCTCGGCCGCCATGCCGAAGAAGTGGTCCGCAAGGTTCTGGACCGCTTCAGCAACGAGGTCACTCGGGTGGAAATCCACCTCAGCGACAGCAACGGTCAAAAGGCCGGCGAAAACGACAAGCGCTGCCTGATGGAGGCCCGCGTGGCCGGCCGTCAGCCGATCGCGGTGACCGACGAAGCCAATACGCTGCACCAGGCCATCGACGGCGCTGCCCAGAAAATGAAGCGCTCGCTCGACAGCACGCTCGGCAAGCTCGGTGACCACAAACGCAAGCCGTCGACCCCAGGCAGCGACGACGAATCGGGTAGCGAAGAAAGCTGACGGGTCGGGCGGTTTCACGTCGAAATCCAACAAAGCCTGTCAGCGCATCCAGGGATTGGGCAGATTCTGGCCTGACCCGCTAAACTGATTGTGTCCCCCGCATAAAAGGAAAACGACATGAGCACCAAAGACGAATTTGTTCAAAAGATGCACGCCAAGCTCGACCAATGGAATGCCGAAATCGATGCGCTGTCGGCCAAGGCTGATCAGGCGGCCCATAAGGCCGAAGAAGACGCGCGCGCCGAATACGACAAGCAGATCGAGGCGCTGCGCAAAGCACGCGACCAGGCCCGCAGCAAGCTGCACGAGGTCGAATCCGCAAGCGAAAGCGCCTGGCAGGACTTGAAGGCCGGCGTCGAACTGGCGTGGGAGTCGGTCAGCGAAGCGGTGCGTTCCGCCACCGCACGATTCAAATAAATCGTCCGACTCATACCCAATATATTTTTACTGCAATACGACAGGGAGCGCCAAACATGGCAAACGAGGGTTATCACGAACCAATCGAAGAACTCAGCGCGGAAACGCGCGACATGCACCGGGCGATCACCTCGCTGATGGAAGAGCTCGAGGCCGTGGACTGGTACAACCAGCGGGTGGATGCCTGCAAGGATCCGGAACTGCGCGCCATCCTCAAGCACAATCGTGACGAGGAGAAGGAGCACGCGGCCATGGTGCTGGAGTGGATCCGCCGCAAGGACCCGAGTTTCGACAAGGAACTGCGGGATTATCTGTTCACCGACAAGACCATCGCCCACGACTGAGCCGGAGCCGGGCGCGGCTCGGCGCCCATAGCGCTACCGCTTCAGGGACCGCGCTTCCTCGTCCAGATAAATGCGGTAAGCATTGCCGCGGTTGCTGCCGTCAAAGGCCGGCAACTTTTCGTAGCGCGACCAGTCGGTGTTGCGGTACGCCTCGTCGAAGGGCACGAAGTCCTGGACCGCACGGGCCATGGCCGTGCGCACGTACAGGATGTAATCGCGGGTGGCCTCCACCACCTGGCCGGCGTCCTCCGACAGCGTGCCATGGCCGGGAATGATGGTGCGCACCTGGCCCTTCAGGCCGGCGATGTAATCCAGACCGGCGAGCCACCGATCGATGTCGGTTTCGGGGCTGTCGAGAAAGGGCACGCGGCCGCCGTACAGCACGTCGCCCCCGAACAGCACCCCATAGTTCTTGACCAGCATGATGGAGTCGCCGGGGGCATGGGCCGGGCCGAGGTGCCGGATCTCGAACTCGACGCCGCCCAGTTCGAAGCGTTTTTCCTGATCGAACACCTCGTCCGGCGCCACGATGAAGGTCTTCTCGTCCACCCAGGGGAACAGGGCCTCGCGGCGCTGCTCGAGCCGGCGCGCGGCATCCTCGCCCTGACTGTCCGCGGTGCCCCCCGCGTAGCCAAGGGTGCCGCGCTGGGCCAGCACCGTCGGCGCGCCGCCATGCTCCTTGAAGGCCTGCAGGCCGTAGATGTGGTCGGCATGGTAATGGCTGACCACAACAAACTTGATGGGCTGGTCGGTCACCTCGCGGATGCGTTGCAGCATCCGGTAGCCCAGCGCCGGCGTGCCGAGCGCGTCGAACACCACCACGCCCGCCTGGGTGACCACGAAGCCTGCGTTCGAGGTATGGCCCTGGTTCTCCGAGTCGGGCACGCCCGACAGACCCTCGATGTAATACACGGGGACGCCCGGCACCTGGAGCCGCTCGAAAGGCAGGCTGACCGCAGCATAGGGCGTTTCCACCGGTGTCGCGGCCGACGCCGGCATGCCGGTCAGCAGCGCGATCGCCAGCACCCACCCGCGTGAATCAGTATGTAATGGCATAAGCGTATTCCCCGTGTCGTTTGATGCGTGCGGCATTGACCCTGCAGAGTGTAGGGCGCCCGCGATGATGAGACTCCGCGCATCCGCTATCCGTTCACGGAGCGGGCCAAGGCGCTTGAACTTCTATGCGCCGACATGCCTCAATTCAACCCGCCTGCAGATCCTGCGGCTGATTGAGATTGGCAAAGCAGGCGGCATCGAAGCGCACCGTCGTTGAGCGCAGCCCGGCCTGCCAGTGACGCACCGCGCGCTCACCGCGCGCCAGATAACCGGCCAGATTGTCGCGCTGGTCGGTGCGCACGATGAAGCAGCTGTGATGCACGCGCATGGCGTCCGCCGCCACCGCCAGCGGCACGTTTTCCTGCAGCGCCGCGGCCAGCAGGCGCTGCGCCAGATCGGCCGGCAAGTGCGGCGTGTCGCAAGGCGCCACCAGCAGCCAGTCCGCATTCACGGCCTCGAGCGCCGCCAGCACGCCCGCCAGCGGTCCGGGAAAATCGGGCAGGGTGTCGGGCAGCACGCGATGACCATACGCTGCATAGGTCTCGAGATTGCGGTTGGCGCTGATGAGGAGTTCCGCAACTTGCGGCAAGAGCGCGGCGAGCGCCCATTCGATCAGCGGGCGGCCCTGGTACTCGATCAGCCCCTTGTCAGCCCCCCCCATGCGACGCCCCTGGCCGCCCGCCAGGATCACGGCGGCGACGCGCGGCAACGCCAATTTACTGCCGCTGTCGAACATACAGGTGGAAGCGATCCGCACGCTCGCCAGGGCGACCCCCTTCCCACTGCTTGGTCCAGTCAGCGGCAGGCTGCGGCTCGGCTCCGCGGCGGCGGGTTTCCACCAGCAGCCAGTCGCAGCCGGCATCCACCGCAAGCAGCTGGCGCCCACTGTGATATGCCAGCAGGAGGCGCTGGTCGTTGCGCACCTCACCGGTCTGGATGCAAGCCCCGGCAGGCACTTTGGCTGCGAGCGCGTCGCCCACGCTGACGTAGGACAGCCGGCGATCAAGCGGCGCCATAAACAGCGCCATCAGCAGCACCCAGATGAAGGTCATGCTGGCCGTCCACACCAGGATGGGGCGCAACGGCGAGCGCTCGACGCGCGTCAGAAATCCGATCCAGACCAGGGTCACGACCAGGCCGAGTGCAAAAGCCCACGGGCGCAATTCGCCCACGCCGGTCATGCCCAGCTTGACGAGCCGTCTGGCCAGCCGCTCCGGCGTGCCGAGATCGTGGGCACTCCAGTAAACCCACAGCACCAGTCCGATGAACCCGAACAGCATCAGCGCAAACCACAGCAGGGCGTTGGCCGCGCCGCGCCGCAGGCTGAACAGCCCGGCCGCGCCCAGCAGGGTCAGCGGCAGCAACAGGATTAGGCCCTGCTTTTCGCCCGGGGTCGCGTCGAACGCATACACGCCGAGCAAAACTGCCAGCGCGGCCACCGGCAGCACCATGCCCGGGGTGCGCCACTGGCGCCGCCCGCGATAAACCGCCCACGCCGCCAGCGGCCAGGCCGGCCAGGCATACCAACCGAGGATGCCCAAGTAGTAGCCGGGACGCAGACCGTCCGCGTCCAGCCAGCGTTGCAGATTGAGCGCATGCACCCACGAAACCTGCTGCATGGTCAGGAACGCCAGCCATGCTGCGCCGGCCGCCAGCGCGCCCGCCACGCCCCACGCCAAACCCTGGCGCGCGGCCGGGGTGCGGTAGTCGGACAAGCCTAACGGCAACAACACCGCCAGCAGCAGAAACAGCAGTGCTTCCGCAGCGCCCCCGGCAAGCAGCAGCAGCACGGCGCCCAAGCCCAGCGCCCAGCCGCTGCGTGCCTGTTGCGGCAAGCCGGCAATCCCGTAAAGCATGACGGCTGCAGCGGCGAACTGGGCCGTCGCGGCGTTGAGTTCGTGGCCACGCACCAGCAGGCCGACACAGCCCAGCAGGATCAGCACACTGGCCCAGCCCGCTTCTGCGCCGTAGAGGACGCGTGCCGTGCGCGCGACCGCCCACAAGGCCAGCGCGACGAACAGTCCCGAAGCCAATCGTGCGCCGTCATGCAGGGCAAGGAACGGTGAAGTGATCCAGGCAGTGGCGGTTGCCGTCCAGTAATACAGTGGCGGGGCAGCCAGGAACGTGGCGTCGGTTTGCAGCAGCAAGCGGACAAAGTGCTCGCTGTCGCCGCCTTTCCATGGCGCGTGCCCCACCAGCCCCGGCAACAGCCAGGCCGCGCACAGCAACAACAGCCCGAGCTGCGGAAGGGTCGCTGCGCAGCAGCGGGGCACCCACCGGCGTACGCCTTGCGGGTGCTGCGGAAGGGTCAGGAAACGCTTATTGAACAATTTTCAGGAGCTGCCCCGGTTTGGGCTCGCCGTCAGGATAAAGCGCGTTGATCAGGCGCAGCTGGCTTTCGGCATCGGCTTCCAGCGGCGACTGCCGCGCCAGGTCCACCATCGTCATGCCGGCTTGTGCGGTGACCAGCTTCAGCACATGCGGCCGAGCCGCCTGCTTCTCTGCGGGCGTAATGGCGCGAAAGCTGTTGATCGCGGCGCGCAGGACATCCCGTTCGCGCTGGTAGGCCGGCGCATCCTTCGCCATGCCCGCAATCAGGTACTGGGCACCATTGAACACCACGGCTGCCACCACCACCGGCTTGCCCTGCTGCGCGCCGGCGGCGAATGCGGCAGGATAGCCGCCAAGCTTGCCACTGCTGGTGCGCACGCCGGGATCGAACTTGAGCCCCTTTTCCAGGGTCTCCAGCGGCCGGTCGTTTTGGGGTCCGCGCCTCAGCTCGACCTGGGCGTCGCCCTCGAAATTGACCGCCACCACCCGATCGGGGCGATTCTGCACTCGCCAGCCGGGCGGGAACTGCAGAGCCAGGCCCAGCTTTTCATGCAGCAACAGATTGTTGCGGATCAGGCCCTGATCAGGGCTGTCGCCAAACACCACGCCCGACAGCTTCTTCAGGTATTCGCTGCGGCCCTCGCGCGGCAGCGCCACGATGTACTGGTCCGCCGCGCCGACCACCTGTTTGAGACGCGCGTCGCTGCTCGGGTGCGTCGCGAAGGTGCCGTGGTAAGTGCGCGGCGTGCGGCCGTCGCGCTTGGCTTGTTCGGCGGCGAACAGCTCCTGATTCTTCAGCACGCCGATGACGTCGATCATCGCCTGCGGGGGATAGCCCGCCTTGGCGAGATACTCGGCGCCGAGGCGGTCGGACTCGAGTTCGTGCTCGCGGCCATAGCCTGCGGTCCAGGCCTGCGCCAGGGTTTGCAGTAAGGTAGCGCCCGCCTCATTGTTCATCCCCGGCACCAGGATGGAGCCGAGCACCGCGCCCAGCCCGGCCGCGGTGGACGCGCTTTGCTGGCGCACGCCATGGCGCGCCGTGACGTGGCCGATTTCGTGGCCGATCACCCCCGCCAGTTCCGCCTCGGAATTGAGGTAGGCCATGAGGCCGCGCGTGATATAGACGTAGCCGCCGGGGAGGGCGAAAGCGTTGACATCGGGGCTGTCGACCACGGTGAAATGCCATTTCAGCGTGGGCCGGTGGCTCTGCTTCGCCAACTGCTGGCCGACCTCGTTCACATAAGCCTGCAGCGCCGGGTTATCCAGCGCCGGATATTCCTTCAGCACGTCTTCATGCGCCTGCGCGCCCATCTGGATTTCCTGCTGCTCGGACATCAGCACGAAATCCTTTTCGCCGGAGACCGGATTGTGCGCGCAGTGGGTGAGCGCCAGCGCAGCGGCGGCGATCACGGCAATACGACGAAAAGCACGGAGGGTCACGAAGGTCTCTTTCTCAGGATGCGGCCTGCAAAATGATACCGTTGCCGCGCCGCAAAAATGCAAAAAGCGGCCGAAGCCGCTTTGATTGCATTGCCCGGACCGGCCAGCGTCATGCTGCGGTGGATTTCATACCATAGCGCTGACGGAACTTCTCGACGCGGCCGGCGGTGTCGACGATCTTCTGCTTGCCAGTGTAGAACGGGTGGCAGGCAGCACAGACTTCCACATGCAGGGCAGGCTTGCCCAGCGTGGAGCGCGTTTGGAAGGTGCTGCCGCAGGAGCAGGTCACGGTCACTTCTTTGTAATTGGGGTGGATGCCGGCTTTCATGGCAATTCCTTAAATGGGTTGAATTCGGAGAACGCGAGATTATAGCGAAGTCGACCGGATCGATCAAGCCCGATTTTCCTCAGCCGCGACGCATCGAGTCGAAGAACTCGCTGTTGTTCTTGGTGGCGCGAATTTTGTCGAGCAGGAATTCCATCGCTTCCATGTCGTCCATCGGGTACAGCAGCTTGCGCAGCACCCACACCTTCTGCAGGATGTCCTGCGGCATCAAGAGCTCTTCGCGGCGGGTGCCGGAGCGGTTGACGTTGATCGCGGGGTACTGGCGCTTCTCGGCCATCTTGCGGTCGAGGTGGATTTCGAGGTTGCCGGTGCCCTTGAATTCTTCGTAAATCACGTCGTCCATGCGGCTGCCGGTGTCGACCAGGGTGGTGGCGAGAATGGTCAGGCTGCCGCCTTCCTCGATGTTGCGCGCGGCACCGAAAAAGCGCTTCGGCTTCTGCAGCGCGTTGGCGTCGACGCCGCCGGTGAGTACCTTGCCGGAAGCCGGCTGCACCGTGTTGTAGGCGCGCGCCAGACGGGTGATCGAGTCGAGCAGGATCACCACGTCTTTCTTGTGTTCGACCAGGCGCTTGGCGCGCTCAATCACCATTTCGGCCACTTGAACGTGGCGGCTGGCCGGCTCGTCGAAGGTCGACGCCACGACTTCGCCGCGCACGGTGCGGCTCATTTCGGTCACTTCTTCCGGGCGCTCGTCGATCAGCAGCACGAACAGCACGACTTCGGGATGGTTGGAGCTAATGGCATGCGCGATGTGCTGCAGCATCACCGTCTTGCCCGATTTGGGCGGCGCCACCAGCAGGCCGCGCTGGCCCTTGCCGATGGGCGCGACGATGTCGATGACGCGGCTGGTGATGTTTTCCTCGGCCTTGATCTCGCGCTCCAGCTTGAGCGGCTTGTCCGGATGCAGCGGGGTGAGGTTCTCGAATAGGATCTTGTTCTTGCTCGCCTCGGGCGGCTCGTCGTTGATCTTGTCGAGCTTGGTCATCGCCGAGTAGCGCTCGCCATCCTTCGGCGTGCGGATCTCGCCTTCGATCTTGTCGCCGGTGTGCAGGTTGAAGCGGCGGATCTGCGACGGCGACACGTAGATATCGTCGGTGTTGGCCAGATACGAGGACTCCGGGGAGCGCAGGAAGCCGAAGCCGTCCGGCAGCACTTCCAGCACGCCATCGCCGTAGATGCTCTCGCCGCGCTTGGCCAGGGTCTTCAGGATGGTGAAGATCAGTTCCTGCTTGCGGAAGCGGTTGGCGTTGTCGATGGCGAGGGTGGCGGCGAGTTCGAGCAGCTCGGTAATGGGTTTTTGCTTGAGTTCAGACAGATGCATGGGATGGGCCTGGGTGGGCTCGCTTGAAAGAGCCGGACTGGGAGGAGAGGTGGAACCGGACGGTGCTGCGGGCTCAGACGGCTCGCGGGGCACTGCGTCCGGGGAAGACATTTAGATGTTGCTGTCGACGAAAGCGGTGAGTTGCGATTTGGACAGGGCGCCGACCTTGGTGGCTTCGACGTTGCCGTTCTTGAAGATCATCAGGGTCGGGATGCCGCGGATGCCGAACTTGGGCGGCGTCGCCTGGTTTTCATCGATGTTGAGCTTGCACACCTTGAGCTTGCCGGCATATTCCTTGGCGACTTCGTCGAGAATCGGCGAGATCATCTTGCAGGGGCCGCACCAGTCCGCCCAGTAATCCACCAGCACCGGCACGCCGGCCTGCAGGACTTCCTGTTCGAAGGAATCGTCGGATATGTAATGAACATGCTCGCTCATCGGTGAAGCTCCTATCTATGAATTATGCGGGTGGCCGGAAGCGGCCTGGAAGGTTTGGGAAGGTGGTAATGCTGGAAAATTCGGTTTTGTGCCGATATGCTACATCAAAATTGCTGCCTACAAGCATCCGGGCTTTTCTCCAATTATCCAGGTAAATACGAATGACTTACGTTGTAGCCGACGCCTGCATCAAGTGCAAATATACCGATTGTGTCGATGTCTGTCCGGTGGACTGCTTCCACGAAGGCCCCAATTTCCTCGTCATCGACCCCGAAGAATGCATCGACTGCACCCTGTGCGTGGCCGAATGTCCGGTCGAGGCCATCTATGCCGAGGACGACGTGCCGGACAACCAGCGCGCCTACATCGCGCTTAACGCCGAGCTGGCCAAGGAGTGGAAGGTCATCGTCGAGAGCAAGGACCCGCTGCCCGACGCCGACGAGTGGGCCCAGGTCAAGGATAAGCTGAAATACCTGGAGCGCTGAGCCGACGGGCGCTCGGCGGCGGCGCGTTGCCGCACGCGGTTGCCCGCACCCTGCTCGATCAGTACGCCGACCGCCTACCCGATTTGTCCGGGCTGACGGTGCTCGTCGCCAACCACCGTGCCGGCCAGGATTTTGCCCGTGCGCTGGCGCAGGCGGCGCGCCGCGCTGTCCTGATTCCGCCGCGCATCACCCCCCTGAAAAGCTGGGCCGACAGCGTCGCCGACGGCCCGGCCGAACCGCAAGCCCGGCGCCTGGCGCGCCTGCACGGTGTGCTGCGGCATCAGGACTGGCTCGGCAAGATCGACAAATGGGCGCTCGCCAATGAACTGCTGGGACTGGCCGACGAACTGTCGGCCGCGCGCCTGGGCGGCGAGATCGGCTCGCAGCTTCGCGCGCTGCATCCCGAATCCCTCGACCGCGAGACTCTGCTGATCGAAGCGGTGTGGCAGGCGCTCAACACCGTCGGCACCGACCCGCAGGCGCGTTACGCGCGGGCGCTCGACACCCTGCTCGAGCAGGTCCGATCCACGCCGCAGCCGATCTGCGGTTTTGCGCTGGGCACGCTGACCGCGGTCGAACAACAGTTTCTCGCGCGCTGCGCCGAACACACCGACGTCACGCTGTTCGAAGCGGCCGCCGAAGACGGTGTCGCCTTCATCCTGCAACAAGCCTGGCAACTGACCGACCCGCCGCTGCGCGACCGGGCAGCCGAACTGGCCCGCCGTCAGCCCGATTCCCCCTTAGCCCCGCGTCTCAGCCTCAGCCCGGCACCGCACCTGGAGGCCGAGGCGCGCGCCGTCGCCACCTGGGTGGCCGAACAGTTGCAAGCCGGCCGGCGCGCGATCGCGCTGATCGCGCTCGACCGCGAAACCGCGCGCCGGGTGCGCGCGCTGCTGGAGCGGATGGATGTACTGGTGGCCGACGAAACCGGCTGGACGCTGTCAACCACCGCCGCCGCCGCCGTGATCGACCGCTGGCTGGAATGCGTGACGGGCGATTTTCCCCACGTCGAACTGCTTGACCTGCTGAAGTCGCCCTTCGTGCTGGGCGATCTCGCCGCGCGGCAGGACCCGGTGCTGCAGTTCGAGCTCGCGCTGCGGCGGCAGGGGGTGGCGCAGGGCATGGGCGAACTGCTGCGGCTGGCGCAGGCGCAATTCGGCGCCCTGCCCGACTGGCTGGCCGAACTGTTCAGCGCCCGCCAGAACTTTGTTCAGACCCGCGCACCGCTCGCCGTCTGGCTCAGCCGGCTGGTCGAAAGCCTTGCCCGGATCGGGGCCATCGCCCCCCTGCAGGCCGACGCCGCCGGCGCCAGCGTGCTCGACACGCTCGAGAGCCTGCGCCGCGATCTCGCCGACGACCCCGAAAAATACAGCTTCGGCGAATGGCGGCGCTGGCTCAACCTGGCGCTGGAATCCGCCAGCTTCGTCGATGCCAGCGTCGCCAGCCCCCTCGTGCTGACTTCGTTGCCCGCTGCGCGCGGACGCCTGTTCGACGCAGCGGCCCTCATCGGCGCCGACGCCCGCCACCTGCCGGCGCCCCCCGCTCCCGGCCTGTTTTCGCAGGCCACCCGCGCGCAACTCGGCCTGTCGACGGCCGCCGACGAAGCCGCGGCCGCCACGGCCGACCTGATGCAGCTGCTCACGCAGGGGCCGGCACTCTTGAGCTGGCAGGCGTGGAACAACGACGAGCCCAATCCCGCCTCGCCGCTGGTGTTGCGGCTGCAGGCCCTGCATCAGGCCGCGTGGGGTAGCGCCCTGCCCGAACAGGCCCGCGGCGAGCCGCCCGCCCTGGCCAGCCTGCTGCCCGGCGCCAGCGTGCAACCCGCGCCGACGGTATCGGCGCTGCAATTGCCGCGCCGCTATTCGCCCACCGCCTACCAGACCCTGCTGGACTGCCCCTACCGCTTTTTCGTCAAGAGCGTGCTCGGCATCCGCGAACTCGACGAAGCCGACGAGGCGCTCGACAAGAGCGACTACGGCAATGCGCTGCACCGCATCCTCAAGGCCTTTCACGACAGCGCCCCGCCGCCCGAGCGCGCCGCCGCGCTGGCGCAACTGAACGCGCACTCCGCCGCCGAATTCGCCGCCCTGCCCGCCTACACCGCCGCCGCCTGGCGCAGCCGCTGGGAAAAAATCCAGCCCGCCTACATCGATGCCTGGCTGGCGCACGCGTCCCAAGGCTGGCGCTACGAATCCGGTGAAACCGATTTCGCAGTGCCGCACAGCGTTGAAGGCCTCGGTGAAATCACCCTGCACGGCCGCGTCGACCGTGTCGATGCAAAGGGCGACGCCCGCTACGTAATCGACTACAAGACCAGCGCCGCGCAAAGCCTGAAGAAGAAACTCAAGGCGCCCGACGAAGCCGTGCAGCTGCCCTTCTACGCCTGGCTATGCGAGGCCGCCGCCGCCTACCTGCCGATCAACGAAACCCCCGTCACCGCGCTCGAACTCGACGGCGAAACCCCCGTCGCCGCCATCAGCCTGCGCCTGCCCGAACTGCTCGAAGCCCTCGCCGCCGGCGCCGCGCTGCCGGCATCGGGCATCGATGCGGTCTGCAATTACTGCGAAGCGCGCGGGCTATGCCGCAAGGGGATGTGGCATGCCTGAGCCGCTCGACACCGCCACCGCCCTTTCCCCCGCCCGCTCGGTGGTGGTGGAAGCCTGCGCCGGCAGCGGCAAGACCTGGCTATTGGTGTCGCGCATGCTGCGCCTGCTGCTGGCGGGGGCGGCGCCTTCGGAGTTGCTGGCGATCACCTTCACGCGCAAGGCGGCGCAGGAAATGACCGATCGCCTGCATGCCTGGCTGCGCCTGCTGGCGCTGGAAGACGACGCGCCGGTGCGGGAGTTCCTGCGCGATCGCGGCGTGCCGGATGGCGACATCGACGCACTGCTGCCGCGCGCGCGCGGGTTGCTGGAAACGGTGCTGACGGCACAGCCGGGGCCGACGGTGACAACCTTTCATGGCTGGTTTCTCGATCTGCTGAAACGTGCGCCGCTGGAAGCGGGGCTCCCATGGGGCGCGCCGCTGCTGGAACGCACCCGGCTGCTGCAGGACGAGGTGCGCGACCGCCTGCTGGCGAAATGGGCTGCGGAAGGGTCGCTGCGAAGCAGCGGGGCACCCACCGGCGTACCCCTTGCGGGTGCTGCGGCAGGCTCGCCGCGAAGCGGCGGGGACCCCGCCGGCGCACCCCCTGCGGGTGCCGCTGCGCCGGAGTCGCCGGAAAGCATGGCGCTGCTGGCCTTGCTGGCCGATATCGGCGAGCACAATCTGCGCGCATTGCTGAAGCACTTCATCGACGCCCGCGCCGAGTGGTGGGCCTACACGGAAGGCCAGCCCGACCCGGTCGCCTATGCGCTGGCGCAGCTGCGGCCCGGCCTGCACCCCGATCTGGACGGCGATCCGGTGGCGGCATTCTGGGCCGACGAACGAATGGTGGCGCAAGTGAAGCGGGTGGGCTACGCGCTGGAAAAGGGCTCGAAAACCGAGGCCGAGCGGGCGCGCGACATCCTCGATGCGCCGACGCGGGCGCCGGACGCCGCGCATGGGGTGTTGATGACACGCCTGATGACCGCCGGCGCGCGGCGCAAGAAGCAGGCCACGAAGGAGCTGGAAAAGGCGCTCGGCGCCGAGCTTGATCCGTACCTGCACGATCTCGATGCCGTGGAAACCGCGCTCGAAACCATCACCGCGATCCAGACCGACCAGCGCATCTGGGATCTCAACCGCCACGGCCTGCGGCTCGGCCACGCCCTGCTCACGGCTTATCAGGACGCCAAGGCGCAGCAGGGGGTAATCGACTTTGCCGACGCCGAATGGCTGGCCTGCCGGCTTTTGCAGAGCGAGGCGCACGCCCCGGCACTGGCGCTGAAGCTGGACGCGCGCTACCGGCATCTGTTGCTCGACGAATTCCAGGACACCAACCCGCTGCAATGGCAGGCGCTGTCGACCTGGCTGGCCGAGGCGCGCGCGGCCGACAGCACCATGACGGTGTTCATGGTGGGCGATCCAAAGCAGGCGATCTATCGCTTCCGCCGCGGCGAGGCGCGGGTGTTCACCGCGGCGGCGGAATTCCTGCGCACCCATTTCGACGCGCTGTGTTTCAGCACCGACATGACGCGCCGCCTGGCGCCCGCGGTGGTCGCGGCGATCAACCCGGTGTTCGCCGGGATCGATGGCTTTGCCGCGCACAGCCACGCGCCAGAAAACGCCGACCGCCCCGGCGCGCTGCGCTGCCTGCCGGTATCGGTGGAAAAAATCGCCGCGACCATGCCGGAGGGCCTGCGCAATCCGCTCACCACCCCGCTGGCCGAGTCCGAAGACCGCGCGGTGCACGTCGAAGCGCAGGCGTTCGCCCGCGAGTTGCGCGACGTGGTGCTGGAGCGTTGGGGGGTAGTGGACGCGCAGACGAAAACCCCTCGGCCGGCGCGTCCGGGCGACGTCATGGCGCTGGTGAGAAAACGCACCCACCTGCACCTGTACGAGCACGCGCTGGAAGCCGCGGGCATTCCCTTCATCACGTCGCGGCGCGGCGGCCTCCTGCACGCGCTGGAGGCCCGCGACGTGATCGCGCTCATCGAAACCCTGCTGCTGCCGCACGCCGAACTAAAGCTGGCGCATGTGCTGAAAAGCCCGCTTTTTGGCTGCAGCGACGATGATCTGCTGCGGGTTTTTGCGCCCGCAAGCCCGGACGATGCGCGCGGCTGGGAGCGGCTGATCGCATTGGCCGACCAGCCGGACTGCCCGCCCACGCTCGCGCGCGCCGCGCAGTTGCTGACCGGCTGGCGCGCACACTGCGGCTCGCTGCCGGTGCACGACCTACTCGATCGCATCTACTTCGAGGGCGACGTCGAGGCGCGCTATGCCGCTGCGGTGCCGGCGGCCCTGCGCCCGCAGGTCGCCGCCAACCTGCGCGCCTTCATGCAGCTGGCGCTGACCCAGGATGCCGGCCGCTACCCGACGCTGGCCGGTTTCATCCGCGAACTGGCCTCGCTGACCGACGATGCCGACGCCGCACCCGGCGAGGGGCTGGCGGCCGACGGCGAAAATGCGGTGCGGCTGCTGACCATCCACGGCTCCAAGGGGCTGGAGGCACCGATCGTCTGGCTGCTTGGTGGCAGCGATCACGCCAAAGGCGACAGCTACGCGGTGCTGGCGCCGTGGCCGCCCGATGCCCCGCGGCCCGCTCATTTTTCCCTGTTCGGCAAGCTGGACGATCGCGGCGTGTGCCGCCAGCACTGGTTCGACGAAGAGGCCGCGCTGGCGCAGCGCGAATCCGACAACCTGCTGTATGTGGCGCTGACCCGCGCCGGACAGGGGCTGATCGTGAGCGGCGCCGTCGACAAGAGCGCCTGGCTGCAGCGGGTCGAGGCGGCCTGGCAAGCCCTGGACCTGCCGGCCGACCTGCCGCCCGCCCCGGCGTCCGGCGCGCAGCCTGCGGCCCCGCCGCCGCAGCGCATCGAAGCCCCCGCAGTGGGACAGCGGCAAACGCCTGCGCCCGCCACCCCGGCCGCCGCCCGCGGCGAACTGTTCCATGCCTGTCTTGAGCAGCTTGCGCCCCCCGGGGTGGCGCGCGACCTGCCGGCGCTGGCGACGCGCCTGGGGGTGGACGCCGAGCTGAAGCCGATCGAGGCCGAAGCCCGTGCCCTGCTGACGCTGCCGCAACTGCTGCGGTTTTTCGACCCGTCGCAGTACCGCCGCGCGCACAACGAACTGACGCTGCTGGGTGCCGACGGCCGAATGCAGCGGCTCGACCGCGTGGTGGAGTTCGACGATGCGGTGTGGCTGATCGACTACAAGACCGGCGAGGACAGCCGCGCGCTGTCGGATGTCCAGCTGGCCGAACGTCATCGGGTCCAGCTGGCGGGCTATCAAGCCCTGCTCACCGAACTCCATGCCGGCAAGCCGGTCCATGCTGCGCTGTTGCTGGCCGACGGCCGGCTCATTCCCATTGATACGCCAACATGAACCAGAAACCTTTTTCCGAATCCTGCGTGCAGAACCGCGATCCCATCCTGGCCGTGCTGCGCGAGGTTTTTGCCGACCGCCGCCATGTGCTGGAGGTCGGCAGCGGCACCGGCCAGCATGCGGTGTATTTCGCGCCCGAACTGCCGCATCTGGTGTGGCAGACCGCCGACGTGCCGCAGCACCACGCCGGCATCCAGGCCTGGCTCGATGACGCCGCCCTGCCCAATGTGCGGCCGCCGCTGGCGCTCGATTCCAACGACACAGCCTGGCACAGCGTCCGCACCGACGCGGTGTTCTCGGCCAACACCCTGCACATCATGAGCTGGCCCGAGGTGGAGCGCTTCTTCGAAGGCATCGGTGCGGTGCTGGAAGTCGGCGGCATGCTGGCGATCTACGGCCCGTTCAATTACCACGGCGAATTCACCTCGGACAGCAATGCCCGCTTCGACGCCTGGCTGAAGGCGCGCGATCCGGCCTCCGGCATCCGGGATTTCGAGGCGGTGGATGCCCTGGCGCGCGCCCGGGGACTGGCGCTGCAGCAGGATATCGCCATGCCGGCGAACAATCGCACGCTAGTGTGGCGCCGGATGGGCTAAATCCCGCCTTGTCTTGCGTATAGCTTTGCTATAACGAAACCATCGTGACGCAAAGGAAGTCGCATGCGCATCGCCGAACTGATCCAACGCTGGAGCAAGGAGGGGCATGCACGCTCGGACGTGCGTGCCTACACCGTGCATTTACCGCTGCGCGACGCCGCCCGGGTCGAAGCGCTGCACGTGATGTATCCGGGCCGCAGCGACTCCCAGCTGATGGCGGACCTGATCCGTGCGGCGCTGGACGAGCTGGAGGTCGCCATGCCCTACATACCGGGCAACCGCGTCATCGCCGAGGATGACTACGGCGATCCGATCTACGAAGACCTTGGCCCGACCCCGCGGTTTTACTCGCTGTCGCATGAAATTCTGCGCAAACTCGCCACGGCGCCGCTGGAAAAATAGCTGTCGGATTAATTTACATTCCACTGTGCGGCCCACCGCGCCAGAAAGGCATCGTCTTGTTTTTGCAGGTTTTTATCATCCTGGCATGACGATTGCTCGTTTTCAGCACCGGAAACTTACTGTGCGGACATCATGTACCTCGGCCCGGCCTTCCTCTTTGCAATCTTTGCCAGTCTGTTTTATGTCCCTGGCTTTTTCGACATCCCGCTCGGGCAGCTCACCCCGCGCCAGTTGATTTCGGCCGGACTGTTTTCCGTTTTTACGCTGATTGCCCTGGCGTCGCTGGCGCGCTCCATCGAGCGCGACCCGGTGTGGCCGTGGCGGCCCGAATTCCGCCGTACGATGAACTGGCTGCTGGGCCGCACACGCTAAGTCCGCCCCCGCTTTTTCCGTCCACCGGGCATAAAATAGCGGCTTTCCGTTTCGCCTGATCGCCATGCCCGTCAAGCTCACCGCCCCCGATCCTGCCTCCCTGCTGGCTATTGCCGGCGTCCGCCTCGGCATCGCCTCTGCCGGCATCAAGAAACCCGGCCGGCGCGACATCACGCTGATCGAGCTGGCGCCCGGGTCGCGCGTCGCCGGCGTGTTCACGCAGAACCGCTTCTGCGCCGCGCCCGTCACCGTATGCAAGCAACATCTGCTCGGTGGCGAAATCCGCGCGTTGCTGATCAATACCGGCAACGCCAACGCCGGCACCGGCGAGGAGGGCCTCGTTCGCGCGCGCCGCAGCTGCGAAGCCGTGGCGCAGCTGTTGGGATGCAAGGCCGAAAACGTGCTGCCGTTCTCCACCGGCGTCATCCTCGAGCCCTTGCCGATCGACAAGATCCTGCCCGCGCTGCCCGCCGCCCAGGCCGACCTCGCTGCGAACCACTGGAGCGAGGCCGCGCACGCGATCATGACCACCGACATCGTCGCCAAGGGCGCCAGCCGCCAGGCGCAGGTCGGTGGCCAGACGGTGACGGTGACGGGCATCGCCAAGGGCTCCGGCATGATCCACCCCAACATGGCGACCATGCTGGGCTATGTGGCGACCGACGCCGCCATCGCGCCGGCACTGATGCAGCGGCTGGTGAAGGAAGTCGCCGACGTATCGTTCAATTGCGTCACGGTCGACGGCGACACCTCGACCAACGACAGCTTCATCCTCATCGCCACCGGCCAGGCCGGCAACGCGGAAATTACCGATGCGTCGGGCGCCGACTACGCTGCGCTGAAGGCTGCGCTGAATGAGGTCGCGATCGAACTCGCGCAGGCGATGGCGCGCGACGGCGAAGGCGCGACCAAGTTCATGACCATCGCCGTCGAGGGCGGCCGCGACCACGCCGAATGCAAGCAGATCGCCTACGCCATCGCGCGCTCGCCGCTGGTGAAGACCGCCTTCTTCGCCAGCGATCCCAACCTCGGCCGCATCCTCGCCGCGATCGGCTATGCGGGCGTGACGGACCTCGACGTGAACACGCTGAAGGTGTACCTGGGCGACGTGCTGGTGGCGGAAAACGGTGGCCGCGCCGCCAGCTACACCGAGGCGCAGGGCGCCGCAGTGATGCAGGAAGCGGAAATCACCGTGCGCGTGGTGCTGAATCGCGGCGCCGTCAACGCCACGGTGTGGACCTGCGATTTCTCCTACGACTACGTGAAGATCAACGCGGAGTACCGTACCTGATGTCATGAGCGTGCTGCTGACCGCCGACCAGGCCGCTTTCCTGCAGGGGCCGGTTTCAATGAATGTCGGCGCGGTGGGCCGCGACGGCTGGCCCTGCGTTTGCCGGGCCCAGGGCGTGTTGGTGGCGCGCGATCGGCGAGCCTTGACGGTCCTGCTTTCCAGCGCGCGCGGACACGCGGTGCTCGACGCGCTGGATGCGGGCAATGGCATCAGCACGGTGTTCAGCCGTCCGGCCACGCACGCCACCTTGCAGTTGAAGGCCTCCGGCGCCACACGGACTCCGCTGAGCGCCGCGCATCGCGCCGTCAATACTCGCTATGCGGCGATGCTGGGGGCCGAGCTCGGCACGCTGGGCTACAGCGAAACGCTGGTGGCCGGCCTGATCGAGATGCTGACGTCTGACGACCTGGTCGCGCTGCGCCTGACGCCCGAGATTATCTTCGACCAGACGCCCGGTCCTGCGGCCGGTCGGGTGCTGGCACGCGCATGAAGCCGACGCTCGAATCGCTGCGCGCGTGCCTGGACGGCGCCGTGCCGTCGGTAGTGGCCACCTGTTCCCCCGACGGCACGCCCAATGTCGCCTACGCTTCCCAGGTGCATTACGTCGACGCCGAGCACGTCGCCCTGTCTTTCCAGTTTTTCAGCAAGACTCGCGAGAACGTACTGGCGCACCCCTACGCCGAGGTGCAGGTCATCGAGCCGGGCAGCTTTCGTCACTACCGTCTGAAGGTGCGTTACCTGCGCACTGAAACAGCCGGGCCGCTGTTCGAATACATGAAGGCCCAGCTCGCCGGGATCGCCGCGCAGAGCGGCATGGACAAGGTCTTCGTGCTGCGCGGGGCGGACCTCTATCAGGTGGTCGACATCGTGGATGTCGACCCGCACCTGCCTCCCGCACCGCAGCCGCCCGATGCCCTGCTGCGCCTGCGCCGCACGCTCGACCAATTGGGCGCGTGCGACGATCTTGCCCGCTTGGCCGATCGCGCGCTCGCCGCGCTAACACCCGGCTTCGGCATCCATCATGCGCTGCTGACCCTGCTCGACGAAACCGGCGGCACGCTCTACACCCTGGCGAGCCTGGGCTATTCGGCCTCGGGGGTGGGCGCCGAGGTGGCGCTCGGTGAGGGCCTGATCGGCGTCGCCGCACGCGAGAAAATCGCCGTGCGCATCAATTACCGCACCGGCGACTACACCTATCAGGCCGCCCTGCGCGGTGGCGATCCCACTGCGCCGCGCATCCCGCTTCCGCTCCTCGGCAACCCGCACAGCCAGATCGCCGTGCCGCTGCTGCATGGCGAACGGCTGCTCGGCGTGCTCTACGCCGAAAGCGAGCAGGACGCCTTTTTCAATCACACCGACGAGGACGCGCTGGTGATCTACGGCCGGCATCTGGCGGCGCTCATCGCCCAGTTCGCGGCACTGTCGGATGACGCCGAGCCGGGGCCGGCTGCGCCTGAACCCTGCGTGAGCGGCGTGCCGCTCGCGGTACGTTATTTCGCCCATGACCATAGCGTATTCATCGACAACGACTATCTCATCAAGGGTGTGGCGGGCAGCATCCTGTGGACGCTCCTGAACGAACACGCCACCTGCGGCCGGCACGACTTCTGCAACCGCGAACTGCGCCGCGACCCGCGTTTGGCACTGCCGGATTTTGGCGACAACCTCGAAACCCGGCTGATTCTGCTGCAGCGCCGGCTCGCCGACCGCTGTCCGGCGATCGCCCTGGAAAAAACCGGGCGCGGGCGGTTTCACCTGCGCCTCGATCGGCCACTCGCGCTGGAAGCGCGCTAGCGCCTATTTTTTCGCCTGGACCTGGCTTGGCAGATTCTTCGGCGTCAGGTCCAGATAGGGCGTCGCCACCTTGCCGCCCGGCGGCACGTAAGCCGGAGCCGCCGGACCTTTTGCGCCCAGGCTCTTGATGTAGCGGTAGATCGCCCTGAGGTCGTCATCCGTCATGGCACGCAAACTGGGCGCAGGCATGGGCGGGCGCATCGGCAGGCGCGCCCGCGCGACCCAGGACTTCTCGTCCACCTGCTGGACCAGCAGGCGCAGGTTGGCCGGATAGGTCGTGCCCCACGGGCCGTGCCAGCCCATCGCGTCGCCGGTCAGCCAGTCGGCCTCGGCCACCTGGCCGTCGCGTTGCATGAAGCCAGCGGTATGGCAGTCGTTGCAGCCGGAAATCTGGATCAGGTAGCGGCCGTGGCGGATGTCGTCCTGGCCGGCCCAGGCCTGGCTCACCCAGCTCGCGAACAGGATCACGGCGATTTTCATGGGGGAATTCATGGGGTCTCTCCTTTGTCCTCGGCAGGCGCACCGCGCGCCCGATCAAGCAAAAGCTTAGGCCGGCACGCCTGCTTGCGTTGCTAAGAATTTACTAGGCGAACCCTAATTTTTTCTTAAGCGACGCGGCATCAGGCTTGCCCGCCACATCCGCTAGAATTCCCCCATGAATTCAATTGACGCCCTGCTGCCCCGACTGGCCCGGCTGCTCGACCGACTGGAAACACCCGTTGCCGCGGCGCCGGACTGGCAGGCGATTCGCGCAGCGCGCTGGTCGGCTCAGGCGGGTGCGTTGAAACCCATCCTGCATCCGCAGCGGGTCGCCCTGCGCGACCTGCTCGCCATCGACGATCAGAAAAAGCAGGTCGACGCCAACACACGGCAGTTCGTCGCTGGCAAGCCGGCCAACAACGTGCTGCTGACCGGCGCGCGCGGCTGCGGCAAGTCCTCACTCGTCAAGGCGGTGCACGCCAAATACGCAGCGAAAGGCCTGCGCCTGATCGAGGTCGACAAGGCCGGGCTGCCCAGCCTGCCGGATCTATTCGATTTGCTGGCGGACGCCGAGTATCGCTTCATCGTCTTCATCGACGACCTCAGCTTCGCCGAGCACGAAGCCGGCTACGCCAGCCTCAAGGCCGCGCTCGACGGCTCGCTGGCGGGGCCGTCGGACAACGTGCTGATCTATGCCACCAGCAACCGCCGCCACCTGATGCCGGAATACATGGCGGAAAACCTGGAAACGACCTACCTCGGCGGCGAAGTGCATCCGGGCGAGGCGATCGAGGAAAAGGTCTCGCTGTCCGACCGCTTCGGACTGTGGGTGTCGTTCCACGGCATGGACCAGGACACCTATCTCGCCATCGCCCGCCACTGGGCGGCGGCGCTGGGCGCGACAGCCGGCGACGGCTTCGAGCGCGCCGCGCTGCAGTGGTCTATGGGGCGCGGTGCACGCAACGGGCGGGTGGCGTGGCAATTCGCACGCGACTGGGCGGGTCGGCAATGAGCCAAGCTCCGATCACCGAAGTCGCCGCCGCGGTGCTGACCCAGCCCGACGGCCGCGTGCTGCTGGCGCAGCGACCGCCGGGCAAGCCCTACGCCGGCTACTGGGAATTCCCCGGCGGCAAGGTGGAAGCGGGCGAATCGCTGGCGGCCGCGCTGGCGCGCGAACTGCACGAGGAATTGGGCATCGTGGTCAGCCAGTCCTGCCGCTGGATCACCCGGGTGTTCGAATATCCGCACGCCACGGTGCGGCTGAATTTTTTCCGCGTGTTCGAATGGCAGGGCACGCCACATCCGCATGAAGGCCAGCTGTTTTCCTGGCAGCTGCCCGACGCAGTCGAGGTCACGCCGCTCTTGCCGGCCAATTTTCCGATTCTGAAGGCGCTGTCGCTGCCGCCGCTGTTGGGCATCACCCACGCCGAGTCGCTCGGCGTCGACAGCTTCCTGGCGCGGCTGGACGTCGCGCTCGCCAACGGCCTGCGCCTGATCCAGCTGCGCGACAAGACGCTGCCGGAAGACGTGCGTTTGCAATTGGCGTGCGAGACGGTGCGCCGCGCCCATTTGCACGGCGCGCGCGTGCTAGTCAACGGCAGCCTGGAACTGGCGCGCGCGGCGGGCGCCGACGGTGTGCACCTCGATGCGTCCGCCGCTGCCCGGCTGACGTCCCGCCCCGATTTCGCCGAATCCGATGCTGCTCTGGTCGGGGTGTCGTGCCATGACGCCGCCGAACTGGCGCACGCCGCGGCGCTGGATGCCGACTTCGCGCTGCTGTCGCCGGTGCTGCCCACGCTGACCCATCCGGGCGCGGCCACGCTGGGATGGGAGACCTTTTCCGCGCTTGCTGCGGCAAGCCCGATTCCGGTCTATGGCTTGGGCGGGCTGGCGCGCGACGACGTGGCGCTGGCGCAGTCGCACGGCGCGCACGGCGTGGCGTTGCTGCGCGGAGCCTGGACATGAAGCGGGCGGCCGTCCCGCTGCTGCTGATCGTCGCCCTGCTGGCCATTGCGGTAGCCGGCTGGTGGCTGAAGCGCCCCGGCGAATCGCTGGCCGTGCCCTGCGCCGACCCGCTGGCCGGCTGTGCCTTCAGCCATCACGGCGCCCCGGCCAGCGTGCGCTTTTCGATGCGGCCGGTTCCGTTGCAAGCCTTCACGCTCAACGTCACCGCGCCGGGCGTGAACAAGATCAGCGCAGAATTCCAGATGGTGGGCATGGACATGGGCTTCAACCGTTATGACCTGCGCCCGGCCGGCGACGGCGCATTTGCCTCGACCATCACCCTGCCGGTGTGCGTCACGGGTCGCCGGGACTGGATGCTCTTTCTCGATCTGGACGGCACCCGTTACGCGCTGCCCTTCAGTTCGCAGTGAAGTGCGCCGTTCATGGAATCGTCACAATACGGAGCCTATAATTCGTGTGAATTATTGGAAAGGTTAAAAAATGCCCACTGAACACACCTACAAGCAATTTGACGCCGAGCTGGAAGCCGTGCGCGCCAACGTGCTGAAAATGGGCGGCCTGGTCGAGGAGCAGATCGTCAATGCGGTCGAGGCGCTCATCTCGGGCAACATGGATCTGGCCGACCAGGTGGACGCCAACGACCACAACGTCAACGCGCTGGAAGTGGCGATCGACGAGGACTGCACCCACATCATTGCACGCCGCCAGCCGACCGCGTCCGACCTGCGCATGGTGATGATGGTGGTGAAGACCATCACCGACCTCGAGCGCATCGGCGACGAAGCCGCCAAGATCGCTCGCATGGCCAAGCTGATCCACCAAGCCGAGCGCATCAGCCTGCCGCGCTTCTCCGAAGTAAAATACATGTCCGACCTGGTGCTCGACATGCTGCGGAAGGCGCTCGACGGCTTCGCCCGGCTGGACGCCACCAAGGCGGTGGAAATCGCGCGCCAGGATCAGGCGGTGGACGAGGAATTCCGCCTCAACCTGCGCCACCTCATCACCTTCATGATGGAAGATCCGCGCACCATTTCGGTCTTCATCGACATCCTGTTCGTCACCAAGGCGATCGAGCGCATGGGCGACCACGCCAAGAACATGTCGGAATACGTGGTCTACATGGTGAAGGGCAAGGATGTGCGCCACACCTCGCTGGAAGAAATCGAAAAAGAAGTGATGTGATTTTCAGCGGCACGAATGCAAACGGGCTCCCTGAGGGAGCCCGTTTTGTTTCTGGCCTACGCCGGATAAATACGCAGTTGGCCGTGTTGGTATAGCCGCTGTCCCAGGGGATACACCTTCGGATAAAGCGTCAACAACCCCGCACTACTTGGTGGGCGGAACGTAGCCCGCTGCGGCATCGACATTGCCGCCGCCGAAGAAGTAACGCTCCATCTGTTCCATCAGATAGCTGCGCGCTTGCGGGTCGGCCAGGTTCAGGCGGTTTTCGTTGATCAGCATGGTCTGGTGGCGCTGCCAGCCGCTCCACGCTTCCTTCGACACATTCTCGAAAATCTTTTTGCCCAGGTCGCCCGGCACCGGCTGGAAGGCCAGGCCTTCGGCTTCGCGCCCGAGCTTCACACAATTCACCATCCGCGTCATTTGCTGCTCTCCTCAAAAATCAATCTTCGGATTCTAACCCAAGCTGCTTTTCGATTCGCCGGGCGAATACCCCCATTTCCTTGGCGGCCTGCTTGTCGCCGCGCGCCTCGGCCACGGCGATGCCCTGCTGGTAGGCCGCGAGCGCGTCAGTCCAGGCCTCGGTATCGGTAAGCGCCTTGCCGAGCAGTTTCCAGGCGGCGGAATACTTCGGATCGTGCTCGACCGCGTGGCGCAGGTGCTCGGCCGCTTTGGCCGCATCGCCCTGCTTGAGGTATTCATTGCCGAGCGAAAAGCGCAACAGCGCGTTGTCGCGGCCGGCGGCCAGCATGGCTTCGAAATCGGCGATCGAGGGCATTTATTTTCTCCAGAAGACCGGGGTCAACACCACCAGCAGGGTGAAAAATTCCAGCCGCCCGAGCAACATGGCAAAGCTGCACACCCAGGTCTGGAAATCCGTCAAAACCGCATAGGTGCTGGCGGGGCCGACCTGACCCAGGCCGGGGCCGGTGTTGTTGACCATGGCGACCACGGCGGTGAAGGCAGTGAACACGTCCAGCCCCGATGCGGCGAGGATGAACGACAGGATGACGATGGAGGCGACGTAGATGAACAGGAAGGCCAGTACCGCATAGGTGATCTTGTTGGGCACTGGCTGGTTGCCCATTTTGGTGTGGACCGCGGCATTGGGGTGCACCAGCTTGATGAGTTCACGGTACACCTGCTTATACAGCAGCACCGCGCGCAGCATCTTGATGCCGCCGCCGGTGGAACCGGAGCCGGCGATGAAGCTCGACAGGAATAGCATGAACAGCGGTGCGAAATAGGGCCAGGTATTGAAATCGGTGGTGGAAAACCCGAGCGTGGTGGCAATGGAAATGGTGTTGAATGCCGCGTAGCGCAGCGCTTCAGGGAAGTCCAGATAAAAGCCCTTGTACATCAGATAGAGCGCCAGCCCGAGGATGCTGGCGCCGAGCACGCCGAAGGTCCAGCGGATTTCGGTGTCGAAGCGATAGGCCTGCAGATTACGCATTCGAAACGCCATGAAATGCGTGGAAAAGCTAATCGCGGCAATCAGCGCAAACACCATGACGATGATTTCCAGCGTGACCGAATCGAAATAGGCCATGCTGGCGTCGTGCGAGGACATGCCACCCAGGCTCATCACGCTGAAGGCATGCACCAGGGCGTCGATCCAGTTCATGCCACCCAGCCACAACGCGAGGATGCAGAACACGGTGACGATCGCGTACACCAGCCACAGCCCCTTGGCGGTTTCCGCCATGCGCGGGGTGAGCTTGCTGTCCTTCATCGGCGTCGGCGTCTCGGCCTTGAACAGTTGCCGGCCGCCCACTCCCAGCATCGGCAGCACGGCGACCACCAGCACGATCACCCCCATGCCGCCGATCCAGTGCATCTCGGTGCGCCAGACATTGATCGAGGGCGGCAGCTCGTCCAGCCCCGACAGCAGGGTTGCGCCGGTGGCGGTCAGGCCCGACACCGCCTCGAAATAGGCGTCGGTGAAGCTGAGATCGGGCATATAGGACAGCAGCGGAATAGCGGAATACAGCGGCAGAATCACCCAGATCATCACCACCAGCAGAAAGCCGTCACGGGTCTGCAGTTCGCGCTTCTCCCTGCGCGAAAAAATCCACAACCCCACCCCGGACAGGAAAGTGATGACGATTGCTTCCTGGTAGCCCGCATGCGCGCCATCTTCGAGCCCGAGCGAGATGGCCAGCGGCAGCAGGAACGCCGCTGAAAACAGCATCAGCACCTTCGACAGGATGTGAACAACGGACAGTATTTGCGACATGAATCGATCTGGGCGTTATTAAGTCCCTCTCCCGCTTGCGGGAAAGGGTGGGGGTAAGCACAGCTCCATTGCGGCGGGCCGACTTCGATTAACGCGATGTTACCAGCGCCTGCCCTCAGCCACGCCAGAAGGTGCGGGTGAACAGCACGAATACGGTGAACAGTTCGAGCCGCCCGAGCAGCATGGTGAATGCGAGCACCCAGGTTTGGAAATCATTGAGCCCGGCGTAGTTCGTTCCCGGCCCCACCTCGTTGAGACCGGGCCCGGCGTTGTTGATGCAGGCGATGACGGCAGAGAACGCGCTGACAAAATCGAGTCCGCTGGCCAGCAGCACCAGGGTCATCGTCACGATGGTGGCGATATACATCATGACGAACGCCTGGATCGCGAACACGATCTGGTTGGGCACGCCATGGCCACCGATCTTGACCGGCAGCCGCGCGGCGGGGTGCAGTTGGTGCTCGAGTTCGCGCACACCCTGGCGGAACATCAGCACGGCCCGGATCATTTTCAGGCCGCCGCCGGTGGAGCCGGAACTCGCGGTGACGCAACTCAGCAATAGCATCCACATCGGCGCGAAGATCGGCCAGTTGTTGAAGTCGGTGCTTGCGAAGCCGCAATCGGTGGCCAGCGACACCAGGTTGAAGCTGACATGCCGCAGTGCGGTCAGATACTCCGAATACACGCCGGTCTGCCAGACATAGAGGCTGATCCCGAGGCAACTGGCGATTACCAGCCCGAGGACACCACGGACTTCGGGGTCGTGCCGGTAGGCCACCAGGCTGCGCTGGCGAAAAGCCAGAAAATGGGTGACGAAATTGAGCGCGGCCAGCAGCATGAAGACGATCAGCACGGCTTCGATCAGCGGCGAGTTGAAATAACCGACGCTGGCGTCATGGGTGGAAAAGCCGCCCAGGCTCAGGGTGGCAAAGGCATGGCAGACGGCATCGAACCAGCTCATGCCAGCCAGCTTCAGCGCCACCACGCAAAGTGCGGTGAGGGCGGCATACATCGCCCACAGCAGCTTGGCCGTATCGGCAATGCGAGGGGTGAGCTTGCTGTCCTTGATCGGCCCCGGCAGTTCGGCCTTCAGCAACTGGCGACCGCCGACCCCCAGCAGCGGCAGGATCGCCACCGCCAGCACGATAATGCCCATGCCACCCAACCACTGCAGCAGGTGCCGCCACAGGTTAAGCGAGGGCGGCAGGGTATCGAGCCCGCTCATCACCGTCGCGCCGGTGGTGGTCATCGCGGAGAGGGTCTCGAAATACGCGTCGGTGAAACTCATGTCCGGGGCAAAGATCAGGAAGGGCAGGGTGGCGAAGGCCGGCAGCCCGGTCCACACCAGCAGCACCAGCAGAAAGCCGTCGCGCACCTTGAGTTCGCGGCGCCAGCGCCGCCCGACCAGCCACAACACAAAGCCCGCCATCAGCGTCACAGCGAAGGATTCGTCGAACGCGAACTGCGCCGCGTCGTGCGCAATCAACGCTGTCACCAGCGGCACCAGCATGGAAAAGGAAAAAATCAGGATCACCAGTCCCAGCACGTGCAGGACGGGGGCGAAACGGTAGAGCGGAATGCTCATTTAAGTTCGAACTCACACCGTGCCAAGGCGGAAGGCTTCAGCGGATGCGCGTCGTTGAGCATGATCCGGTAAGCCAGTCTCCGTTCGAGTGCAGCCTAAAATCAGAAGAACCCGAAACCGACCTGAAACAGCTTTTCGACCTTGGGGATGATGCGCTTGTTGAGCGCGAACAGGATCAGGTGATCCTCAGCTTCGACCAGGGTGTCATGGTGCGCCATGACGACCTCGTCGCCACGGATGATGGCAGCGATCGAGGCGCCTTCCGGCAGCGCCACATCGCCGATGCGCCGGCCCACCACCTTGGAGGTCTTGAAGTCGCCGTGGACGACGATTTCCAGCACTTCGGCGGCGCCGCGCCGCAGGCTGTGCACCGCGGCCATGTCGCCACGGCGGATCTTCGATAGCAGCGGTCCCACCGTGGCCTGCGCCGGCGAAATGGCGATGTCGATTTCGCCGCCCTGCACCAGATTGACGTAGGCAGAACGATTGATGAGCGCAATCACGCGATGTGCGCCCATGCGCTTGGCCAGGAGCGCCGACATGATGTTGTCCTCGTCGTCGTTGGTGAGCGCGCAGAAGACGTCGATCGAGTCGATGTTTTCCTGCTCCAGCAGGTCCTCGTCGGTGGCGTCGCCCTGCAGCACCAGGGTGCGGTGCAGTTGATCCGCCAGCTGCGCGCAGGTGGCCTTGTTGTGATCGATCAGCTTGACCTCATAGTCGCGCTCGAGCCGCGCTGCCAGCCGCCGCCCGATGTTGCCGCCGCCGGCAATCATGACCCGTTTGACCGGGCGCTCCATGCGGCGCAGCTCGCGCATGACGGCGGGAATGTCCTGCTTGCGGGCGAGGAAGAACACTTCGTCGCCCGGCTCGATGACGGTGATGCCTTTCGGCACGATGCCGCGATCGCGCCGGTAGATGGCCGCCACCCGGGCATCGACATCCGGCATGTGACGTTTGATGTCCTGCAGTTCATGCCCGACCAGCGGGCCGCCGTGGTAGGCGCGCACCGCCACCAGCCGGATCTTGCCCTCGGCGAAGTCCAGCACCTGCAGCGCCTCGGGGTGCTCGATCAGGCGACGCAGGGTTTCGGTGACTTCCTGCTCCGGGCTGATGACGTGATGGACGCCGAAGTGCTCGGCGAGGAAACCTTCCTCGATCTCCAGAAAGTCACTCGAGCGGAGCCGCGCGATGCGGGCCGGGATGTTGAACAGAGTGGCCGACAGGCGGCAGGCTACCAGATTGGTCTCGTCGCTCTGGGTGACCGCTACCAGCATGTCGGCGTCGTCCGCCCCGGCAATCTTCAGGGTTGAGGGATGGGCCGCATGGCCGCGCACGGTGCGCAGGTCGAAGCGGTCCTGCAACTCGGACAGCCGCCCGGCGTCGAGGTCGACCACGGTGATGTCGTTGTTTTCAGCCACCAGGCTGGCGGCGAGGTTGGCGCCAACCTGGCCCGCGCCGAGGATGATGATTTTCACGTCGGCGTCCTGTGCTTACAAATCTTCATCCAGCCTGCGTCCATGACGGATATTGAGTTGCTTGAGTTTGCGGTAGAGATGGGTGCGCTCCAGCCCGGACTTGTCGGCGACCCGCGTCATGCTGCCGCCTTCCTTCTGAATCAGGTGCTCGAAATACATGCGCTCGAAGGCATCGCGTGCCTCGCGCAGCGGGATGTCGAGGGGAATGCCGTGGGCCACCGCAGGGGTGGCCTGTTTCATCGGGGTCAGCACGCGGTTGACGTCGGCGGCATCGATTTCGCTCGACAGCGCGGTGACGGCCAGCGTGCGTACCACGTTGTTAAGCTGGGGCAGGTTGCCCGGCCAATCGAAATTGCGCAACTGGTTCAGCGCCGGAGTGGTCAGCCGCCGTACCGGGCAGACGCCTTCCTCGATCGACTGCAGCAGCATGAAGTTGGCGATCTCCGGCACGTCTTCGCGGTGCTCGCGCAGCGGCGGCACCTGGATGGCGAGGCTGGACAGGCGATAGAACAGGCGGTTGTCAAACTCGCCCGCGGACACCATGGCATCGAGGCTGCGACCGGCGGCGCACACAAGGCGGGCCCCGCTCCCCTCCATGCGGTCAAGCAGCAGGCCGAGGCCTTTTTGCTCAAGGCGACCGAGTTCGCACGCGTCCGGCAGATAGAGGGTGCCGTTGCCCAGTGCTTCGAGGAAGCTCAGCGGATCGGAAACGAGACGGGTGCGGTCATTGATTTCGACCCAGGGCGTGCCCGGCTGGTGCAGGAAGCGCGCGCACACCTCGAAGCCGCTGCCGGGTTCGCCGAGCAGCAACACCGGCGAGGTGTTGCCGGCGATCTGGGTGAGGCGCTTCTTGAGTTCGAGGATGAGCGGGCTGCGGCCGAGCGCCGACAGGTCCAGGCTCGGGCTGCGTCGCGGCAGGGCCACGCCACGCTTGATCGCCTTGCTGACGGTGTCGATCAGCTTGGCCAGCGAAACCGGTTTTTCCAGAAAATCCGTGGCGCCCAGCCGGGTCGCCTCGACTGCGGTATCGATGGTGCCGTGGCCGGACATCATCACCACCGGCATGGTGAGATGGCCGCCACCCGCCCACTCCTTCAGCAGCGTCACGCCATCGGTATCGGGCATCCAGATGTCGAGCAGCACCAGGTCCGGACGCTGCTGGATGCGGAACGCCCGCGCCGCCTCGGCGTTTTCCGCCAGGTGCACGTCGTAGCCCTCGTCGGTGAGAATTTCCGAAAGCAACTCGCGAATGCCCACTTCGTCATCGACGACGAGAATATGCCCGCTCACGCTTGTCCCCCGGCTTCAGCAAAAACGGGCAGTCCGATGCGGATGGCCGCACCGCCCGATTTAAGGTTTTCGATTTCGATTTTTCCGTGGTGCTCTTCCACGATTTTCTTGACGATGGCGAGGCCGAGGCCGGTGCCCTTGGCCTTGGTTGTTGCATAGGGCTCGAACAGCCGCGTCATCAGGTGCTCCGGAAAACCGGCTCCATTATCCGTTACGGTCAAACAAACTGCATGGCTCTTGGTGCGCGTGCTGACCCCGACACTCGGAGATGGGTGACCGGCCAATGCATCCTGCGCATTTTGCAACAGATTATGTATCACCTGGCGCAATAATGTGGAGTCGCCCGCAATGCGCGGCAGACCCTCCTCAAGATCCAGTTTCAAACCAATCGCCGTGGCATCGTAAAGCGTCAGCACTTCGACCACCAGTGCATTGATATCCAGCGCTTCGAGCTTGGCGCGCGGCATCCGCGCGTAGCCGGCAAACGCATCCACCATGCTCTTCATTGCAGCGACCTGGCTGACGATGGTTTGCGTGGCGCGCGCCAGAAATTCCGCATCCGCCGCTTCCAGCCGGCCGCCCAGCTTTCTCGCGATGCGTTCGGCCGAAAGCTGGATCGGGGTGAGCGGATTCTTGATCTCGTGCGCCAGCCGGCGCGCTACCTCGCTCCACGCCGCGTTGCGTTCGGCATCGATCAGCTTGGTCACGTCGTCGAACACCAGCACATAGCCGCGCTCAACACCGGTCGGCAGACGAGTGCCCCGCAACAACAGCGACTGGCTGCCGCCATGACCCGCATAGTCGACCTGCTCCTGCCATTCGCCCGCGTGCTCGGCAAAGCGCGCCGCTACCCGTTCGCCGAAATCATGCAAGGCCTCGCCGGGCTGGCCCAGTCCGATGAGGGCTTGGGCATCGAGTGCCGATTCTTCCACCCCCAGAATATGCGCCGCGGCGCTGTTCAGGGTGCGCACCTGCATGGCCTCGTCGAGCACCATCACGCCGGACGACAGGTTGGCCAGCACCCGCTCGAGGAAAGCCTTGGCCTGCTCGGTTTCCTGGTGGTTCTGCGCAACCTGTTCGCGCGCCTCGGACAGCTGGCGGGTCATGCGGTTGAACGACTGGATCAGCACCCCCAACTCGTCGCGGCTTTTCAGCGACGGCATCTGCGAAAAGTCGCCCTTGGCCACCGCGCGGGTGCCGCGGGCCAGCGTGCGCAAGGGCGCGCCCAGACGCTCCGACAGCAGATAGGCGATGACCAGCGTCATCAGCAAAGCCAGCATCAGGGTCAGGGTCAGCGCCACGCCGTAGATGCGTTTCAAACCGACACGCGATACCGCGATCTGCTGGTAGTCCTGGTAGGCCAGCTGCACCGCCTGCGCGTCGCGCGTGAGGCTGGCGGGCACCGGCTGCACCAGTTGCAGCACACGGGTCTCGCTGGTCAGCGCGCTGGTATAGACCGGCACCATGACGCGCATGATGAGCCCGCGCTCGGACACTTCCTCGATGCGGCTGTAGGGCTGCTGCTGACGAACCTGCCACAGCACGCTGCGGTCGGGCAGCACCGGCAGCAGCGTGCCGCGTTCGCCGCTGACGTGCGCGATGACGCCGCCGCGCTCATCGAACAGGGTCAATTCCTGCACCGCGGTTTGCTCGCGCAGGGTCGACAGGCTGGTGATCACCGAGCCCACCCCCTCGTCCGACAGCGACAGCGCCATGCGCTGGGCTTTTCTGTCCTGCTCGCGCAGCAGATCGTCGAGCGCCGCCTGGCTAAGATTGACGCCGGCGGTCAGCGCGTTGTCCACGCGCACGTCGAACCAGGTCTCGATCGAGCGGTTGAGGAAGAACACCGAGGCGCCGTACACCACCAGCCCGGGCAGCAGGGCGACGACACCGAACATCATCAGCAGCTTGAGCGTGAGCTTGGCACCGAACACGCCGCGGCGGATGCGTTTTTGCAGCCACCACAGCCGCCAGCCCAGCAACACCAGCATGGCCACGCCCAGCGCTCCACCGACGGCGAACAGGGTGGGCAGGGTGTCGGAGAACGCGCTGCTGTCGCTGCTGGCATAGAACAGCAGCGACAGCAGCACGATGCCCAGAACGAGGGCGGCGGCGATCAGGCGACGCATCAGGGCACAGGCGGTGGGGAAACGGGCATGGCGGGCGCTTCAAACGACCAGCCATGCCAAGGGGTCAGCAGTTCCCACTTGCCGCCGGAAACCGCGCCGATCGACAAGGGCTTGGGCAGCTGCGCGGTATCGAGACGCAGGCGCAGGCGGGCATCGTAGCGCTGACCGGTCTTGAGCATGCCGCGCTCCAGCACCTGCCAGTTCTCTACCCGGCCCAGCATGGCCAGCGCCTCGTCCAGCGTCGCCGTGGTGCGGGTGACATAGCCCGATTCGACGACATAACGCCGCAGCAGCAGGTGGTAATAGATGCGCATCTTGCGCACCGGATCGACGATGCTTTCGTCAAACCACCAGTTGCGTGGGCGACTGACTTCCAGCTCGAGCAGGAAATAGAGATTGATGCCCTTGGCAAGCGCGTCCTCCAGCGTGGGATTGAGCGCAATGTCGATATCGGCGTTCAGCACATAGCCTTGCGCCGCCGCCGTGATGGCGGCCTGCCTCACCGTGCTTTTGTCGTTGGCCAGTGCGCTGCCGGCCAGCGCCAGCCAGCAGCCGAGCCACAGCGCGGCCAGCCAGCGGAGCACGGCTTCAGATCTTGCGCAGCAGGGCGTAGTAAAAACCGTCATGTTCGGCAGTGGGCAGCAAGGTCCCGTCGGACAAAGGTTCAGGAAGCGGACAAGGTTTGGCATCCCCGGCATGACGCGCCAGGAAGGCCTGCACTTGCCCCGCGTTTTCTTCATGGAATATCGAGCAGGTGGCGTAAAGCAATGTACCACCCGGGGCCAGCAGTCGCCACAGTGTCTCCAGCATAACGGACTGTTGCGCGGCAAATTGAGCGATGTCTTCGGGACGGCGCAGCCACTTGATGTCGGGATTGCGGCGCACCACGCCGGAGGCGCTGCACGGCACGTCGGCGAGAATGCGGTCGAACGGCCGGCCGTCCCACCAGTCGTCGGGCCGGGCGGCATCGCCTTCGACCAAGGTCGCTTTCAGCTGCAGGCGGTCGAGATTTTCCTGCACCCGCGCCAACCGCGCCGCGTCGACGTCGAGCGCGGTCAGATCGACATCGCCGCGCTCGATGATGTGGCCGGTTTTACCGCCGGGCGCGGCGCAGGCATCCAGGACCCGCTCGCCCGGCTGCACGTCGAGCAGGCGCGCCGCCCATTGCGCCCCGGCATCCTGCACCGACACGTCGCCCGCATCGAAGCCGGGCAGGGTATGCACCGGCACGGCCTTGTCGAGGGTGACGGCGTCCGGGCCGGTTTGATGCGCCGGCAGTCCGGCCTCGGCCAGACGCTGCAGATAAGCCTCGACATCGCCGTGGCGGCGATTGACGCGCAGGGTGAACGGCGGGTGCAGCAGGCTGGCTTCGAGAATGGCCTGCCAGCGTTCGGGATGCTGGGCCTGCAGCTTGGCAATCCACCAGTCGGGATGCGACCAGCGGGCGGACGGCAATTCATCGGCAATTTTTTCGAGTTCGGCGCGACGGCGCTGGAAATTGCGCAGCACCGCGTTGGCCAGCCCACGCCGCCAGCCTTCGCCCGCGGCGCTGACGGCGTTATGCACCACGGCATGCGCGGGCGCGCGGGTGTAGGCGAGCTGGTACAGCGCCACGCGCAGCAGCCAGCCAAGCTCGGGATCGGTCAGTGGGCGTTCCAGCAGCGCATCCAGCCAGGCATCCAGGCGCCCCAACTGGCGCAGGCTGCCGTAGACGATGTCCTGCAGCGCGCCGCGCTCGCCCGGTGTGTCCAAATGCTGCAGGCGGCGCGGCAGCACCTGGTGCAGGGCGGCGCCGGCGAGGACCTCTTCGAGTGCGCCGGCGGCGAGTTTTTGCAGATTACGCATGGAAATTCATGCCCGGTTCGTCGATGGATTCATGGGGGAGGTGGCCGCAGCAAGAGGCGGCCGATGATAGCAGGGCCATGCGCTGCCCTCAGGCGCCCAGCCGGGTGCCTGAGGGCAGCGGCCGGCCGGCAAGAAATGCCGCGACCGGCATCCGTTTGCTGCCCGCCGGCTGGATGTCCTGCAGCGCCAGCGCGCCGCGGCCGCAAGCGATCAGCAGACGGTCGCCCTCGGCCTGCAGCACCTCGCCGGGTCGCCCGCTGCCGGCGCAAGCCTGCGCCGCCCAGATTTTCAGCGGCGCGCCGTCGAGCAGCGTCCACGCGCCCGGCGCCGGATTATAGGCGCGCACCGCGCGCGCCAGCGCGTCGGCAGGCTGCGACCAGTCAAGGCGGGCCTCCTCCTTGGTGAGTTTGGCGGCATAGGTGGCCAGGCTGTCGTCCTGCGCTTCGGGGTGCAACGTATCGAAATGCGCCAAGGCGTCGACGATGGCCCGGGCACCCGCGGCGGCCAGGGTGTCGTGCAGGCTGGCCGCAGTATCGGTTTCAAGAATCGGCACCCGCGTTTTGCTCAGCATCGCGCCGGTGTCGAGACCGGCGTCCATCTGCATAAGGGTGATGCCGGTCTCGGCATCGCCCGCCAGGATCGCGCGCTGGATCGGCGCGGCGCCGCGCCAGCGCGGCAGCAGCGATGCGTGGATGTTGAGGCAGCCGTGGCGTGGCAGATCGAGCACCGCCTGGGGCAGGATCAGGCCGTAGGCGGCGACCACCATGACGTCGGCCTTCAGCGCAGCGAGTTCGACCTGCGCTTCGGGCGTCTTCAGGCTGGAGGGCTGGTACACGGGTAAATTGCGCGCCAACGCCGCCTGCTTGACCGCGCTGGGGGTGAGCTTCATGCCGCGCCCGGCCGGCCGGTCGGGCTGGGTCAACACCAGGGCGATGTCGTGCCCGGCGTCGGCCAGGGCATCGAGGGCGGCCGCCGCGAAGGGCGGGGTGCCGGCAAAGACGATACGCACGGGCCGGTTCAGAGCGACGCGCGCACAGGCGCGGCGTCGGGCCGATGCTCGCGCGCCTGCTTCAACAGCCTGGACTTGATGCGGTTGCGTTTGAGGTTGGACAGGTAGTCGACGAACACCTTGCCCTTCAGATGATCCATTTCGTGCTGGATGCACACCGCCAGCAGGCCGTCGGCTTCCAGTTCGAACGGCTTGCCGTCACGGTCGAGCGCGCGCACGGTGACGCGCTCGGCGCGGGTCACCTTGTCGAAGATGCCGGGCACAGACAGGCAGCCTTCCTCGCTTTCCTCGGTGCCCGACTGGGCGACGATCTCGGGATTGATGAAAACCTGCAGCGCGTCGTGGGTCTCGGAAATGTCGATGACGACGACGCGCTCGTGGACGTTGACCTGGGTCGCGGCCAGCCCGATGCCGGGGGCGGCGTACATCGTCTCGGCCATGTCGTCGATCAGCGTGCGGATGCGTGCGTCGACTGCCTGCACCGGCTTGGCCACGGTGTGCAGGCGTGCATCCGGGTAATGTAGTATGTCAAGTCTGGCCATGAAAAAGCTTTACGAATGAATGGGGTGGGCGCACACTTTGATGCAAAATCTGTATTGATGATGCGTCTTGCCCTAAATATAAGGCGGCAGATAGCCGTAAGCTAAGCGCACAGTATATTTTCAATGCGGAATTAGACAAGGTCTAAATGGAGGGTTCCCCCGTGCGTCAAATCATAGTTTCACTTGCCCTGCTGCTGGCTACGCCTGCGCTGGCCGACACCCTTAAACTGCAGGACAACGCCCCCGAGACCTATGTAGTCGTCAAAGGCGACACGCTGTGGGACATTTCCGGGCGTTTCCTCAAGGATCCGTGGCGCTGGCCGCAGATCTGGAACCTCAACCGCGAAGAGATCAAGGATCCGCACTGGATTTATCCCGGCGACCTCATCGTGCTCGACCGCAGCGGCGCGGAGCCGCGCCTGCGGCTGGTCCGGGGCGACCAGGGCGGGCTGCAAACCGTCAAGCTGTCGCCCGGCGCGCGCATCACCGAAATCAAGAGCGAGACCATTCCCGCCATCCCGATCCGGGTGATCCACCCCTTCCTGTCGCAGCCGCGGGTCGTCCCGCAGGGCGCGCTCGACGACGCCCCCTACATTCTGGGCACCAACGCCGAGCGCGTGGTGCTGGGCGCCGGCGACGACGCCTTCGCCACCGGCGGCAAGGGCGGCGTGACCAACTGGAACGTGCTGCGCCCCGGCAAGGCCCTGAAGGATCCGGAAACCGGCGAAGTGCTGGGCTATGAAGTCGAATACCTGGGCGATGCGCGCACCCTGGTAGAAGGCGCGCCGCAGAAAATCCGCATCACCCAGTCGGCCCAGGAAATCCTGCCCAAGGACAAACTGGTCGAGGCCGACGACACCTCGGCCTTCGAATACATCCCGCACGCCCCGGAAGCCCCGGTCAACGGGCGCATCATCTCGGCCTACGGCGGCATGTCCGACAGCGGCCGCTATCAGACCGTGGTGATCAACCGCGGCAGCCGAGACGGCCTGGAATCCGGCCATGTGCTGGCGGTGTACCGCGAAGGTCAGGCCATCACGCTGACCCGCGACGAAAAAGACCGCATGACCTGGATCAACGAAAAGACCTCCGGCATTCCCAGCGGCGGCGCGTGGCTCTACAACGACGTGCGCTGCCTGAAGAGTGACAGCAAGGTGACCTACGACCAGTCGGCCGACGTGCGCAACACCTTCCGCGCCACCTGCCTCAGCGTCAACAACGAAAACGCGATCAAGCTGCCCGACGCGCGCAGCGGCCTGGTGATGGTGTACCGCGTGTTCGATCGCGTGTCGTATGCACTCATCATGCAGTCCGACGGTCCGGTGTATCTGCTCGATACGGTGAAGAACCCCTGAACCCAACGTCCCCGGAGATCGCTGAGCGTGCCTGACCCCTGGTTGCGGCTCGCCCTCGCGCCGGGGGTCGGCAACACCAGCCTGATCCGCCTATTAACGGCCTTCGGTTCTCCGGAGGCCGTTTTGGCTTGCGGCCGCGCCGCGCTGTCGGCGCATCTGTCCAAGGCCCAGTGCGACGCATTGCTGGCCGATCCGGACCCGGTGCAGCTCGATGCCGCAGAAGCCTGGCTGGCGCAGCCCGGCAACAGCCTGATGACGCTGGCGGATACCGACTACCCGAAAACCCTGCTGGAAATCGCCGATCCGCCCGCCGTGCTGTATTGCAAGGGACGGCGCGACCTGTTGAACCAGCCCGGGCTAGGCATCGTCGGCAGCCGCAACGCCACGCCGCAAGGGGTGCGTGATGCCGAAGCCTTCGCCCACGCGCTGTCCGACGCCGGGCTCACCATCATCAGCGGCTTGGCGCTCGGCATCGATGCCGCCGCGCATCGTGGCGGACTGGCCGGCGCCGGTTCGAGCGTTGCCGTCATCGGCACCGGGCTCGACCGCATCTACCCCGCAAAGAACAAGGCGTTGGCGCACCAGTTGGCCGAAAACGGCCTGATCGTGTCGGAGTTCGCGCTCGGCACGGCGCCGCTGCCGGGCCACTTCCCGCGCCGCAACCGCCTCATCAGCGGCCTCTCGCGCGGCGTGCTGGTGGTGGAGGCGGCGCCCAACAGCGGCTCGCTGATCACCGCACGGGTGGCGACCGAGCAGGGGCGCGACGTATTCGCCATTCCCGGTTCAATCCATTCGCCGCTGTCGCGCGGCTGCCATGCGCTGATCAAGCAGGGCGCCAAGCTGGTCGAATCAGCCGCCGACATTCTCGACGAGCTGGCCTGGCAGCAGCGGCTGGCCCCGCCCACGTTGCCGGAAGCCCTGTCCGACCCGGTACTGGACGCGCTGGACGGCGCGCCGACCACCCTCGACACCCTGGCCCAAAGAACCGGGTTGACGCTGGATGCGCTTTCGGCGAAGCTGTTGGCGCTTGAACTGGACGGTCGAATCGCACCCTTGCCCGGCGGGCGTTACCAAAAAATCCACTGACACTATGCTCGACATCCTGGTTTACCTTTACGAAAGCTTCCGCATGGCGGAGCTGGCGCCCGATCGCGATGCGCTGGAAAAGCGCCTGTTTGCCGCCGGCTTCGAGGAAGCCGACATCAACGCCGCGCTCGACTGGTTCGCCAACCTGTCCGGCAGCGCCACCCACGAACGGCTGGCCCAGGCCTACGTCCGCCATTACGCGCCCGAAGAACTCGAGCGCCTGAACGACGCCTGCCGCGCCGAGCTGGCCTATCTGGTCGGCGCCGAGATTCTCGACCCCGAGTCGCGCGAATGGGTGATTTCCGGCCTGATGGCGCTGGGCGGCGAGGACATCGAGCCCGACCACGTACGCTGGATGACGCTGATCGTGCTGTGGAGCCGCGGCCTGATCGAGCATTTCACCCACCTTGAAGACATGCTGCTGAATCACGAGCCAGGACGTCTGCACTAATCCCAACAACATGTCCAAACTCGTCATCGTCGAATCGCCGTCGAAATCCAAATCGCTGAAAAAGTACCTCGGCGCCGACTACGACATTCTCGCCAGCTACGGCCACGTGCGCGACCTCGAGCCGAAGACCGGCGCGGTCGATACCGAAAATTTCAGCATGAAATACCAGGTCATCGAGCGCAACGCCAAGCACGTCGAGGCCATCGTCAAGGCCGCCAAGAAGGCCGACGAAGTGCTGCTGGCAACCGACCCGGACCGCGAAGGCGAGGCGATTTCCTGGCACATCAGCGAAATCCTCAAGGAGCGCAAGGTCAAAACGCCGATGAAGCGCGTGGCCTTCTACGAGATCACCGAATCGGCCATCCAGGACGCCGTGCGCCACCCGCGCGAAATCGCGACCGACCTGGTCGACGCCCAGCAGGCGCGGCGCGCGCTGGATTATCTGGTCGGCTTCAACCTCTCACCGCTGCTTTGGAAAAAGATCAGCCCGGGACTCTCGGCCGGCCGCGTGCAGTCGCCCGCGCTCCGGATGATCGTCGAGCGCGAGCTGGAGATCGAAGCCTTCGTGCCGCGCGAATACTGGTCGCTGCACCTCGACAGCCACAAAGGCAGCCAGCCTTTCACCGCCAAGCTCACCCATTTCCGCGGCGACAAGCTCGAGCAGTTCACGGTCGAGCACGAAGCGCGCAGCAAGGAGTGGCTGGCGACGCTCGAAGGGAAAGATGCGCGCGTGATGCGCATCGAGAAGAAGCGCCGCTCGCGCAACCCTGCCGCACCCTTCACCACCTCGACCCTGCAGCAGGCCGGGGTGCGCCAGCTCGGCATGACCACCGACCGCGTGATGCGCACCGCCCAGCAGCTGTACGAAGGCATCGACCTCGGCGAAGGCCCGGTCGGCCTCATCACCTACATGCGAACCGACTCGGTGGCGTTGGCGCAGGAGGCGATCACCGATATCCGCAAGTATGTGGGCGCGAACTTCGACAAGGATTTTCTGCCGCCGTCCGCGATCGCCTACAAGGCCAAAACCAAGAACGCACAGGAAGCGCACGAAGCGGTGCGCCCGACCTCGGTGCTGCGCACCCCCGAAGCGGTGAAGCAATTTCTCACCCACGACCAGGCACGACTTTACGAGCTGATCTGGAAGCGCACCGTCGCCTGCCAGATGACGCCGGCGCAGTTTGACACCGTCGCCGCCGACATCACGGTGGGCGAGGGCACTTTCCGCGCCACCGGCCAGACGCTGGCCTTCGCCGGCTTCCTCGCCGTGTATCAGGACGACGAAGAGGAAGAGGGCGAATCCAAGCTGCCCGCATTGGTCGAAGGCGAAACCCTGCCGGTCGACAAGCTCTACGGCGAGCAGCACTTCACCCAGCCGCCGCCGCGCTTCACCGAAGCCAGCCTGGTGAAGGCGCTGGAGGAATACGGCATCGGCCGGCCCTCCACTTACGCCAGCATCATTTCCACCCTGCAGGACCGCGAGTACGTGGTGCTGGAGAAAAAACGCTTCCAGCCGACCGACATCGGCCGTCTGGTCAACTGCTTCCTGACGCGCCATTTCAGCCATTACGTCGACTACGACTTCACCGCCAACCTGGAGGACAAGCTCGACGACGTATCGAACGGCAAGCGGGTATGGACGCGTCTCCTGGGCGAATTCTGGAAGGATTTCGACGGCGAACTGAAGGCCAAGCAGGGCGTCGAGCGCGGCTGCCCGATTCTGGAAGCCTGCCCCAAGTGCAGCAAGCCGCTGTTCATGCAGGCGAGCAAGCGTGGGCTGTTCATCGGCTGCTCCGGCTACCCGGAATGCGATTACACGCGCCCGCTGCATGCCGCCACCGCCGAGGGCGACAACATCCTCGGCAAGGACCCGGCGAGCGGGCTCGACGTCAAGCTGCTGTCGGGCCGCTTCGGCCCCTATGTGCAGATCGGCGAAATGCCGGAAGACAAGAAGGCGCCGAAGCCGCGCCGCGCCTCGTGGCCGAAGGACATCCCGCTGGAGAACGCGACGCTCGAACTGGCGCTGAAATTCCTCTCGCTGCCGCGCGAAGTGGGGCATCACCCGACCACCGGGCTGCCGATCGTCGCCAACAACGGCCGCTTCGGTCCGTATCTGCTGCACGACGGCAAGTTCAAGTCGATTCCCAAGGCCGACAGCGTGTATGAAATCGACCTGCCGCGCGCGCTCGAAGTGCTGGCGATGGAGCGCGAGCCGCGCGGCGACTCGGCCGCTTCGGTGCTGAAGAACCTGGGCCCGCACCCGGAGGACGGCAAGGACATCACCGTGCGCAGCGGCCGCTACGGGCCGTATGTGAAGCACGGCAGCACCAACGCCACCCTGCCGAAAGACATCACGCCAGAAGAGATCACCCTGGACGAGGCGCTCGGGTTAATTGCCGCGCGCGTCGCCAAGGGGCCGGCGAAGAAGCCCACCCGCAAGGCCGCCGCCAAGCCTGCAGCGGCGAAGAAAGAAAAAGCGGCCGACGCCAAGCCGCCGAAGAAAGCCGCCGCGAAAAAGCCCACGACCAAAAAGGCACCCGCCAAGGCCGCCACGACCAAGAAGCCGGCCAGCAAAAAATCCGCTGAGTGAGCATGGCCGCCGCGCTGCTCATGGTCAACGCCTTCATCGGCACGGCCGGCTACAAGAAGCTGTATCAGGAAATGGGCTTCGCGGTGGTCGCCGAGTGGTCGGAACGCAAGGCCATCAGCCTGGTCCGCAAGTCTCCGCCGGCGGTCATCGTGGCCGACTTCTACCATCAGACGGATTTCCGCGACCGCCTGTCCAACCTCGAATCCCTGCTGGCCACCGCACAGCGCACCGACGCCACCCGTATCCTGGTGTTTTACGAACCGGCTCACCAGAAAGCGCTGGACAAGGTTCGCCAGCGCTTGCGCATCGATGCCGCGCTGCCTTTGCCGGTCGACGAAGCCGTTTTACGCGCAACGCTTGCCCCCTGGCTTGAAAGTTGCTAATCCTTGTTCAAGTGCTGAGCCGGCCTTGAGCTGCTGGCTGTTCCGAAACCGAGATATGTAACGATTGGAGGCTGCAATGCTGCGTTATGCCCTTATTCCCCTGATGTTCCTGGCCGCCGCCGTCCAGGCGGCGCCGCTGACCCTTGGCATCGTCCTCGATCAGAACGAGTCGCTGAGCGACACGGAAGTCACCCAGCGCTATCGCGCTTTCGTCAAAGATGTTGAAAAGTCGGTGGGCGAGCCCATTCGCATGCAGTTCTACACCCGCGGCTTCGCCGCCATCAAGAGTGCCCGGGACGGCAATCTGGACATGATCTACGCCCCCGCCCAGGTCATTGCCAACCTCGGCCGCTACAAGTTCGAACCCATCCTCAAAACCGAGGACGTGACCGCCGCGGCTTTTGTCGCCGGCCCCAACTACCAAGGCTCGCTTTCCGCCAAGTCGGGCGCCAAGCTGGGGGTACCCGACTACGAGTCGCTGATGGGCGGCATGGCGCGCAGCGAAATCAACAGTCGCGGCCTGGCCAAGGCCGATTTTTCCGAAATCAAGTTTCATCGCATGGCTGAAGCGCCCCTGTACGGGCTGAAAATTGGCCGCTACGACCTCGCGGTCGCCTCCGCCGAAGAAGCCAAGACCTGGACCGCGGCCAATGGCGGGCGCATCGTGTTCACCAGCGCCACCGTCCCGCTGCGCGCGCTTTCCGTGCAGACCGAAAAAGTCCCGGCCGCCACCCAGCAAAAGCTGGTGGCCTCGCTGCAGAAAGGCAACAGCCTCAACCTTGCGATGAACGCGTCCAGCAAGGCCGACTTCAAGGGCGTGGCCTCGATGCTGAACACCACGCCCACCACGCTGCCCGGCGCCAAGGTGGTCACCGCGGCCGAAGCGCAGGCGCTTATCGCCCAGGGCATGGCGGTCTACGACGTGCGCGTCGAAGAGGAATACAAGAAGGCCCATATTCCCGGCTCGCGCTCCCTCACCTACCAGGAAGGCAGCGCCAAGGAAGTCGGTTTCGATCCGGGCGACGACCAGTGGGCGCTCAACCGCCTGCCCAAGGACAAGAACACGCCTTTCATCGTCTACTGCGACGGCACCATCTGCTGGCGCGGCTACAAATCGGCGGTCATGGCGGTGAAGGCCGGCTATAAGAACGTCCACTGGTTCCGCGGCGGTTTCCCGGAGTGGAAAGAAGCCGGCATGCCCATCGAAACCAAGTAAAGCCGGTCAACTCCGCACGGATCCTAAAAAGCCCGGCATTGCCGGGCTTTTTTTAGCCAACGTTTTCCCAGCCCGGCGGCGCAAATTCCTCTACATTGAAAATCAGTCTTTGCGAGGAGCGTGTAATGGGCAAACAGATTCTTTTAATTCAGGGCCACCCCGACAACCTCCAGCCGCACTTTTGCCATGCGCTGGCGGAGGCCTATGCTGAGGGTGCGGTCGCGGCCGGCCACGAGGTCCGGCGCATCGACATCGCCACGCTGGACTTTCCCCTGCTGCGCAGTCCCGCCAACTGGGAGCAGGGCAGTCTGCCGTCCAGCCTTGCCCCGGCGCAGGACGACATCCGCTGGGCCCACCATCTGGTGCTGATTTTTCCGCTGTGGCTGGGCGACATGCCCGCGCTGCTGAAAGGCTTTCTGGAACAGGTGCTGCGACCCGGCTTCGCCATCGAGCGCAGCGACAGCCACGCCATGTTCAAGAAAGGCCTCAGCGGACGTTCCGCCCGCGTCGTCGTCACCCTGGGCATGCCGGCGGCAATTTACCGCTGGGTGTTCCGCGCCCACAGCGTGCGCGCGCTGGAGCGCAACATTCTCGGCTTCGTCGGCTTCGCCCCGGTGCACGAGACACTGATCGGCAACGTCGGCAATCTGGATGCGAAGCAGGCTGCGAAGTGGCTGGACAAGCTGAGGAAAGCCGGTGCGCGAGGCGATTGAACCGCCTGCTCGGCGGCACCCGGCAGGCTTGAGCGGCTACGCGGATTTTTCGACGTCCGCGTCGAGCCGGTAACCCGTTCCGACGATGGTCTTGATCAGCCGGGGGAACCTGACGTCGTCGCCCAGGTGGCGACGCAGACGCGTGATCGGGCGATCCAGCGTACGGTTCTCGACGTCCTTGCCGGCGCCCCAGACCATGGCGATCAATTGCTGGCGAGTCAGCACCTGGCGGGGGAACGTCAGCAAGGCCCGCAGCACCTCGAATTCCCGTGGGTCGAGCGGGGTCGATACGCCTTCGCGCGACAGCATGCGCGTCTCGGCATCCAACGTCCACCCGGCAAAGCGGTAGCGGCGCGCTGTCGCTTCGCGAGGATCGACGGACTCGATTCGCGCCAGGCTCAGTACCCGCCGGATCGTCGCAACCAGCTTGCGGGGCTCGACGGGCAAGCCCAGCCGGGCATCGGGCGTGAAACCGAGGGGCGCGACCCGCCCGGGAAACGCATGCGGCCGATCCAGCACGAGAGTGGGCACGGCCGGCTTGCGCAGCAACCAGCCCGGCAAGCTCGCGCGCGGTGCCATCCCGTCCACGGCTACGATCACCGCATCAACGAGCGGGGGCGCGTCCTGCATGTTCTCGGCCACGAGGATATCAAAGCCCTTGTCGCGCAGATACGTCACCAGCTCAGCCCGCGTCAGGGGATCGGGGTCGGCCAGATAAATTCGCGGGGCAAAGATGGCCTCGGCTTCGGTGCCGGGCCGTGCCCAATCGGACGGCCCGGCGGTGCGCGAACACGTCGATGAAGCCCGGTTTTCCCGATGCACCGCCAAGTCCATGGTCCTGATCAGCCGAAGCGGCCCGTAATGTAGTCCTCGGTCTGCTTGACCTTGGGCTTCAGGAACACGTCGTTGGTGCGGCCGACTTCGATCAGTTCGCCCATGTACATGAAGGCGGTGTAATCCGACACGCGGGCCGCCTGCTGCATGTTGTGGGTGACGATGATGATGGTGTACTGGTCCTTCATCTCGTTGACCAGTTCCTCGATCTTGGCTGTCGAGATGGGGTCGAGCGCGGAGGCCGGCTCATCCAGCAGAAGCACGTCCGGCTCCAGCGCGATCGCGCGCGCAATCACCAGGCGCTGCTGCTGGCCGCCGGACAGGCTCAGGCCGTTCTCGTCGAGACGATCCTTGACCTCGTTCCACAGTGCGGCACCGCGCAAGGCTTTTTCGACCGCTTCGTCGAGGGTGCTCTTGTTGTTGACGCCCATGATGCGCAGGCCGTAGGCCACGTTCTCGTATATGGACTTGGGAAACGGGTTGGGCTTCTGGAACACCATGCCGACGCGACGGCGCAGCAGCGCGACGTTGACGTCGCGGTCATAGATGTTCTTCCCTTCCATCAGGATCTTGCCATCGACCCGGCAGATTTCGACCAGATCGTTCATACGGTTGAAACAACGCAGCAGGGTCGATTTGCCGCAGCCGCTGGGGCCGATGAAGGCGGTGACGCGGTTTTTTGGCAGGTTCATGCTGACACTTTTCAGTGCCTGCGATTCGCCGTAGTAGAGGTCGAGATTCTCGACCCGGATCGCGACTTCGTCCGTGTCTTCGGTTTGTGTGCGCCCCAGGTCGCCTATGTTGATCGCGTGGGTTTTCGGGCTGGCTTCGCTCATTTCAAAGTCCTTCGGTTCTATCGTTCGTTGTATGGGGTGCGGGCAATCAAACGCCTTCGAGGCCGCGCATGCGTTCGCGCAGGCGGTTGCGCAGGCGGATCGCGAACAGGTTGAGCACGACGATGATGATCACCAGCAGCAGCGATGTTGCGTACACCAGCGCCCGCGCCGCCTCGACGTTGGGGCTCTGGAAGCCGACGTCGTAGATGTGGAAGCCCAGGTGCATGAACTTCCGCTCCAGGTGGAGGAAGGGGAAGTTGCCGTCGAGCGGCAGGCTGGGGGCGAGCTTCACCACCCCGACCAGCATCAGCGGCGCCACTTCGCCGGCGGCGCGTGCAATCGCCAGGATCAGGCCGGTCATCATCGCCGGGCTGGCGATCGGCAACACGGTGCGCCACAGCGTTTCGGCCTTGGTTGCGCCGAGCGCGAGGCTGCCTTCGCGGATGGTGCGCGGCACCCGCGACAGGCCTTCTTCAGTGGCGACAATCACCACCGGCAGAGTCAGGATCGCCAACGTCAGCGACGCCCACAGGATGCCGGGGCTGCCAAAGGTCGGCGCCGGCAGCGCTGCGGCAAAGAACAGTTCGTCGATCGAGCCGCCCAGCACGTAGACGAAGAAGCCGAGGCCGAACACGCCGTAGACGATCGACGGCACCCCCGCCAGGTTGTTGACCGAGATGCGGATGGCACGGATCACCGGGCCCGGCTTGGCGTATTCACGCATGTAGATCGCCGCCATGATGCCGAGCGGCGTGACCATCACCGACATCAACAACACCATCATCACCGTACCGAAAATGGCGGGGAAGATGCCGCCCTCGGTGTTGGCTTCGCGCGGGTCGTCGCTGACGAACTCGGTAAACTTGTGGACGTAGAAGCTGATCTTCTGCCACACGCTCATGGCGTTGGGCATGTACATGTCGGCCACCTTGGCCAGCGGAATGTCCACCAGCTGGCCGTCGTTCGTTTCAACCGTGACGCTGTCGCGCTCGATATCGACACGTAACTGGTCCATCCTCTGCTGCAAGGCCAGATAATCGGCCTCGCGCGCTTCGCGCTCCCGGGCAAATTCCGCCTTGGCGGCATCGGTCAGCTTGTCGTCGATCTCCAGCCCACGTTCACGCAGCCGGATTTTTTCCAGCGCATAGTTGATCTTGCCAATGTCTCCTTTTTCGATACGCAGCGCTTCCCTGAACAGGTCGTTGGAGCGTTCCAGCCGTTTCTGCGCTTCTTCCCAGGCCGCGGGTCCCTCGGCCACCACAACACCGGCTTCCTTGACCGCCTTCAGGTGGCCGTAAAAGTTGCCCCATTCGCGACGTTCGATGGCAAGCAGATCCTTGGGGTAAGTGAATTCACCCAGCATAGGCGCCGGATACCACTTGAAATCAACGCCGGTCAAATCCTTGTTGCCCAGCTTGAACAGATAACGCTCGGCAAACAGATCCTGGGTATCGACCTCGTAGCCCTGCTCGCGCAGACGGACGAGCGACACCTCCTGCTTCTCGCGTATCTCGCCGATCAGGCGCGAGCTGGAGCCATCCCGCTCCTGAAAAGTCACCTCGGTGACTGGCTTGGGCCAGAAATGGGTCAGGCCGCGCGCGGCCGTCAGCCACACCACCGAATACACCATGATCAGCGACAGGGCGACCGCGCCCGCCGTCGTCCAGATCCAGGGTTCTCCGCTCTTGTACCAGTTACGCATCTCAGTTATTCCTTAGAGTGAGCTGTATTTTTCACGCAGGCGATGGCGCACCAGTTCTGCCACCGTGTTCACGCAAAACGTGAAGACGAACAGGACCAGCGCCGAGAAGAACAGCAGGCGGTAGTGGGTGGTGCCGACGGCGGCTTCGGGCATTTCCACCCCGATGTTGGCGGACAGGGTGCGGAAGCCGGTGAAGATGGAAAGATCCATCACCGCGGTGTTGCCGGTGGCCATCAGCACAATCATGGTTTCGCCCACCGCACGCCCCATGCCGACCATGATGGCGGAGAAGATGCCGGGGCTGGCGGTCAGCAAGACCACAAAGAACAGGGTCTGCCACGGCGTCGCGCCGAGCGCCAGCGAGCCCGAGGTGAGATGCTTGGGCACGCTGAACACCGCGTCCTCGGCAATCGAGAAAATGGTCGGAATCACCGCAAAGCCCATGGCAATGCCGACCACCAGCGAGTTGCGCTGCTCGTAGGTGATGCCGAGTTCGTTGGTCAGCCAGTGCGGCATGTTGCCGCCGAAGAAAGCGGCTTCGATCGGGTGCCCCAATTGAATGGCCGAGTAGATCACCAGAATGATGACGGGCACCAGCAAGGCGGCTTCCCAGCCGGCGCCGATGCCGGACGTCAGCCGCTGCGGCAGCAGATGCCACACATAAGCCGTGATAACGAAGCTGAACGGCAGCAGGAATATCGCCATCAGGGTGCCGGCGAGGTTGTTGTCGACCCAGGGCGCGAGCCACAGGCCGGCCAGGAAACCCAGAATCACGGTCGGCAGCGCCTCCATGATCTCGATCGACGGCTTGACCACGCTGCGCATTTTCGGCGACATGAAATAGGCCGCAAAGATAGCGCCCAGCACCGCCAGCGGAATCGCCACCAGCATGGCGTAGAACGCGGCTTTCAGCGTGCCGAAGGTGAGCGGGGCGACGCTGAATTTGGGCTCGAAGTCGGAGGTGGCGGCGGAGGACTGCCAGTTGTATTCCGGCTCCGAATAGCTCTCGTACCAGACCTTTTGCCACAGCGACGAGAAGGAAATCTCCGGATAGTCGTTCTCCACACGCGCCGTCTGGATCGCCTCGCCCGCGCTCTCAACCATGATGGCGTTGGCGCGCGGCGAGATGCCGACAACGCGCACCGGCTCGCTGCCGGTCGAGCGCTTGAGAATCAGGCGCTGGGAGGTGGCGTAGTAGAGACCGATATTGCCCTTGTCGTCGCCGGCCAGAAAGCCCTTGCGGAAGTGCTCCGGGGTGATCGTCGTCACCCGGCCAGCCATCGGCTTGAATGAGCGGATGTGGGTCAGGTGATTGACGTTGTTTTCGTCGCGCACCTGGAACCACTGTGCGACCTTGCCCTGGTCGGTGCCGATGATGAGCGAGAAGCCGCCGCTCAGGATCGTCGCCGCGGTGATGGTCTCGCCCTCGGGCACCAGCGCGACCGTTTGCAGCAGGCGCGGGCTCTGCTTGTTCATGACATCGTAGTGGCTGACGAAGCGGCCGCCGTGCACCACGTACAGATCGCGCTGCTTCACTTCCAACAGGAGCTGGCTGATCTCGCCCTCGACCGGCGGAAGTTCGATGCCGAAACGCTCGGTCGTCACTTCGCCGGTAATCATGTTGCTGCGACTCTCGAAGGCAGCCAGCACCAGGCGGTCATCCTCGGTCTGCGCAACGGCCGCAGTGTTCTCGCCGTTATGCTGCACCGTCAGGCGCTTCAGTGCCCGGCCGGCCGCGTCGATCACCAGCGGCTCGTTCCCCGCCGGATAGGCAATCGTCGGCGTGATGGTGCGGATGTCCTTCTCGTGATCGTCAGGATCCTGCTGGAAGGTGACCTTGAAATCCTGCTCCAGGACCAGCATGCGTCCGTCGGACAAGCCATAGGCGACCGCCTGCTGCGATGGATCGCCGGCGGCGAAACTGGTGATGTCGACGCCTTCGGGCAGGGCGATTTTTTCCTCGGCCATCACCCGGCCGTCGCGCAGGTCGAAAAAGCTCACGCTGCCGCGATCGGACATGCGCACGCCGATTTCGGCCTGTTCCTCCGACGTCAGGTGGACAGTGGCTCCCGGCATGACTTTGGGAACCAGAAATTTTTGCAGATCGTCCATCTGTGCCGGCATGAAAATCGGCACAACGACGCTCGCAAGATAGAAGAAGATGGCGCTGATGGCGATGATCACGCTCAAGCCGCCAAAGGTCATGACATGCTTGAACAGCTTGTCCTTGGCCATGCGCTGGCCAGTATAGCCGCCGACCTTGCTGATGTTGGTCTCAATCTTTTCCATGATTCACCGCGTTATCTTTTGTTTGCGCCGCTACAGCCGGTCCACTCAGTAAAAGAAGGGGTGGGCACAATGCCCGCCCCTTCCTGATCCTGGTGCTGGCGCCCTTACTTGATGCTATGGAACTTCTTGAAAGATTCGATCAGCGCAACCGGACGGCCGTCCGCGCTGGTCTTCTTGTTCAACGCATAAATCACCGTTTCACCCTTGGGACCGGTACCGACTTCGGTGAAGGTATAGGTGATTTCCTTGTTGACCAGGTAGTCCTTGAAGTCCTGCCAGGTGCCGAACACAAGGAAGCGGCCATCCTTGATCACCTCGCCGTAGAACGGGCCGGTGACCTCCATCTTGCCGTCGTATAGAAGCTCGGCCTTGGCCGGCTTGTTCAGGTCGTCGGCCTCTTTTTTCTCGATGCCGAACACGATGGTCTCGCCTTCCGGACCAGCGCCGACACGGGTGCGGGTATAGATCAGCTCGTTGACGTGCAGAAACTCGAGATAGTTCTTGGCGTCGGCGATCGGATAAATCCGGCCGTTTTCATGAAACACCAGAAAGTAGTGCTGGGTGGGTGCCGCGACCGGCTGGGCGGCGGCAGCCGGAGCAGCCGGGGCCGCAACGGCCGCCTTCGTGGCTGCCGGCTTGCTTTCCGGGGCCTTGGCCGTGTTCGACTGGGTGGCGCAGCCGCTCATGACGCCGAGCGCAAGCACCGACATCAGCGCGTAAGAAAAGGGGCGTTTATTTTCCTGCATGATTTGTGTCTCCGTGGGTGTATCTCACCGGATACCGCTCCCAGAGTTGGCAGCTGTATCCGGCTTGATTAATCGACAGGCTTACTTGATGCCCAGATCAGCCAGCGCCTTGGCGGCCATGGCGGCAGGCATCGGCACGAAACCGTCCTTGATCACGACTTCCTGACCCTGCTTCGACAGCACCAGCTTGACGAACTCGCGCTCGAGCGGAGCCAGCGGCTGGTTGGGGCGCTTGTTCACGTAGAAATAGAGCACGCGCGCCAGCGGGTAGGTGCCGTCGATGGCGTGCACCGCGTCGGCTTCGACGAAGGGCTGGCCATCTTTTTGGGACAGCGGCAGTGCACGCACGCCGGAGGTCTTGTAGCCGATGCCGGAGTAGCCGATCGCGCCGATCTGGCCGGTCACGCTCTGCACCACCGAAGCGGAACCCGGCTGCTCAGCAACGTTGCGCTTGAAGTCACCCTTGCACAGCGCCTTTTCCTTGTAGTAGCCATAGGTGCCGGACACCGAATTGCGGCCGTAAAGGGCAATGGTGCGGCTAGCCCATTCGCCGGTCATGCCGAGCTGGCCCCAGGTGGTAATGTCGGCCGCACCGCCGCACTTGCGGGTGGCGGAGAAAATCGCATCGACCTGGGGAATCGACAGGCCCTTGATCGGGTTGTCCTTGTTGACGTACACGGCCAGCGCGTCGATCGCGGCGGGCACCGGGGTGGGCTTGTAGCCGAACTTCTTCTCGAAGGCTTCGATTTCCTTGGCGTTCATCAGACGGCTCATCGGGCCAAAGTTGGCGGCGCCTTCGATCAGCGCGGGGGGCGCGGTGGAGGAACCGGCACCCTGGATCTGGATGTTGACGTTCGGGTAGTTGCGCTTGTAAGTCTCGGCCCACAGCGTCATCAGGTTGTTCAGCGTGTCGGAACCGACGCTGGTGAAGTTGCCGGACACGCCGCTGGCCTTTTCGTACGACGGCAGCGCGGGGTCGACCTTGACGGCCTGGGCAAACGCACCGTGGCTGACCAGCGAGACCGCCAGGAAGCCGAGTGCGGCGACAATTTTATTCTGAACCATTTGCTTAATCTCCAATGAGGTAATGAGGGCTTGGACTGTTCTCCAACTGCAAAACTGCACGAACGACCAATGCCTGTCGTCCAGCAGTCGCAACGATAGGGATTGAGTGTTACGGTTTAATGACGGCCCCGTTTTTGGAAACCGGCGTGGCCTATTTGCTGTTGCACTGGGCGTGCGGAAGTTGCGGCAAGCGCGGACAGCCGCTGGGGCTCTCGGGAGCGCACGGCTTTCGTGGATACGCGTCTGCCACACGCCGTGGCAACCAACGGCAAACCAAGAAAGATAAGAATCTGGCGACCGGCTTGCCCGTGGCAGCACGACTGATGGGTGTGAAGGACGGCTAGGTTATGCCGACCTCGGAGGCTGTCCGGAAATTGCGTGTGACGCCATGGGATATATACGTGCCCGACTGCTTAAAAAGCTTCGGGCACACCGACCTGGTTACCTGCTGAGTTATTTTCGGGATGATCGTGAGCTGTCAGCAGTCATATTCTTTTGCATCAGACCATGACAAAGGCCACCCTGAATGGGGTGGCCTTTGTCATGGAAGCCTATTTGAAGTATTGGCTAGGCTGATATGTTGCGGGCTTACCGCATCACACGTCGAGGTTACGCACCCCCAGGGCATTTTTTTCGATAAAGGCGCGACGCGGTTCAACTTCGTCGCCCATCAGGGTGGTGAAGATCTGGTCGGACGAGATCACGTCCTCGATCTGCACTTTCATCAGGCGGCGCACCTTGGGGTCCATGGTGGTTTCCCACAGTTGCGCGGGGTTCATTTCGCCCAGACCCTTGTAGCGCTGGATACTCATGCCGCGTTTGACTTCGGCGAGGAACCAGTCCATTGCTTCGCGGAAACTTTTCACCGGCGACTCCTTCTCGCCGCGCTTGGCGCGGGCGCCAAGACCGATGAGGTCACGCAGCAGATCACCCACTTTAACGAGCTGGTTGTAATCACCGGATTCGAGCAGGTCGGCTTCGAGGAAGTTGACGTAGGCATTGCCGTGCGCGTGGCGCGTGATGCGCAGTCGGTGGGTGTCATTTTCACTGATGTATTCGGCGGCGACTTCGAACTTGTTGGCGTCCAGCGCCGCGCCCAGACTGGCCTCACTCATCATCGCGGCACCGCTGTCTTCCAGGCTCAGACGCGGGATGCGCATCAGGGTCTGCAGCACGTCGTCGGGTAGCAGGCGGCCGAGACGGTCGCACACGGCTTCGGCGAGAAAGTATTCGCGCGCCAGGGTTTCCAGGGCTTCGCCGGCGATAGGCATGGCGCCGTCCATCGGCGTCAGTTCGGCGTCCTTCATCGCTTCGGCCATCAGGTGCTCTTTCAGCGCGTGCTCATCCTTGATGTAGCGCTCGGAACGGCCATGCTTGACCTTGTACAGCGGCGGCTGGGCGATGTAGATGTGGCCGCGCTCGACCAGCTCAGGCATCTGGCGGTAGAAGAAGGTGAGCAGCAGGGTGCGGATGTGGGCGCCATCGACGTCGGCGTCGGTCATGATGATGATGCGGTGGTATCTGAGCTTGTCCGGGTTGTAATCGTCCTTGCCGATGCTGGTGCCGAGCGCAGTGATGAGCGTGGCGATTTCCTGGCTGCCGATGACCTTGTCGAAGCGCGCACGTTCGACGTTGAGGATCTTGCCCTTGAGCGGCAGGATCGCCTGGAACTTGCGGTCGCGGCCCTGCTTGGCGGAGCCGCCGGCCGAATCGCCCTCGACCAGATAGATTTCGCACAGGGCGGGATCTTTTTCCTGGCAGTCGGCAAGCTTGCCAGGAAGCCCGAGTCCATCCATCACGCCCTTGCGGCGGGTGATTTCACGTGCCTTGCGCGCAGCCTCGCGCGCGCGCGCGGCATCGACAATCTTGGCGCACAGCAGCTTGGCATCGTTGGGGTTTTCGAGCAGGAATTCGGCAAGCTTCTGGCCAACGACTTCCTGCACCACCGGCTGCACTTCGCTGGAGACGAGCTTGTCCTTGGTCTGGCTGGAAAACTTGGGCTCCGGCACTTTCACCGACAGCACGCAGGTCAGGCCTTCGCGCATGTCGTCGCCGGTGGTTTCGACCTTGGCCTTCTTGGCCACTTCGTTTTCCTCGATGTACTTGTTCAGCACCCGGGTCATCGCCATGCGCAGGCCGGTGAGGTGGGAGCCGCCGTCGCGCTGCGGAATGTTGTTGGTAAAACACTGCACGGTTTCAGAATAGCTGTCGTTCCACTGCATCGCGACTTCGACGGTCATGCCGTCCTTTTCGCCGATCGCGGTAAAAATCTTCGGGTGCAGCGGATTCTTCAGCCGGCTCATGTATTCGACGAAGCCCTTGACGCCGCCCGAGTGCGCGAAGTTTTCGGTCTTGCCGTCGCGGTGGTCGATCAGTTCGATCTTCACGCCGTTGTTGAGGAAGGACAGTTCGCGGATGCGCTTGGCGAGGATGTCGAAATGGACTTCGACATTGCCGAAGATTTCCTCGTCGGCGAGGTAATGCACTTCGGTGCCGCGCCCTTCGGTCTCGCCGATGATCTGCATCGGCGAGACCTCGACCCCGTTCTGGATTTCGATCGGACGGTCGAGCACCTTGCCCTGATGAAAGGTCATTGCGTACTTCTTGCCATCACGGCGCACGATCAGCTTCAACCATTTCGACAGGCCGTTGACGCAGGACACGCCGACGCCATGCAGGCCGCCCGAGACCTTGTAGCTATTCTGGTTAAACTTGCCGCCGGCGTGCAGCACGGTCATGACGATTTCTGCGGCGCTGCGCTTGGGCTCGTGCTTGTCGTCGAACTTGACGCCGACCGGAATGCCGCGGCCGTTGTCGCTGACCGAAATCGAATTGTCGGGATGGATGATGACCTTGATGTCGTCGCACCAGCCGGCCAGCGCCTCGTCGATGGCGTTGTCCAGCACCTCGAACACCATGTGATGCAAGCCGGTGCCGTCGGAGGTGTCGCCGATGTACATGCCGGGGCGCTTGCGCACCGCTTCCAGGCCTTCCAGCTGCTGGATGCTGTCTTCGTCGTAACCGCCGTTGGTGTTTTCGGACGTTGCGCCGTCGGGTTTCTTGCTCATAGTGTGTTTCCCCCGCGTGCAGGGGTTCCTATCGGTTGTTGCAGGGTGAACGCGTTCGTATTGCGAACCTAGATGCGCATCGGCATCACGACGTACTTGAAGCCCGATTCGGCATCGCTGGTCAGCAGCATGCTGCTGTTGGCATCGCCCAGCGACAGGGTGATTGTTTCGGTGCTGACCGCGCCCAGGCCGTCGAGCAGGTAAGTCACATTGAAGCCGACGTCCAGCGGATCGCCGTTGTAGCTGACTTCGATCTCGTCGGCCGCTTCTTCCTGCTCGTTGTTGTTGCAGACGATGCCGAGCGTGTTCTCGCTCATCACCAGGCGCACGCCGCGGAATTTCTCGTTGGACAGGATCGCCGCGCGCTGCAGCGCCTGCATCACGCTCTGGCGGTTGGCCTTGAGGTGACGCGGCTGGTTGGCCGGAATGACGCGCTGGTAATCGGGAAATTTGCCGTCGACCACCTTGGTGACCAGCTCGGTGCCGGGCAGGGTGATGGTGACCTGGTTGGCGCCAATGCGCAGTTCGACCGCGTCGTCGACGTCGCCCAGCAGCTTGGACAGCTCGACCACGGTCTTGCGCGGGATGATGACCTCACGCGTCTCGGCGGCGGTGTCCAGTTCGGTTTCAGCGTAGCTCAGCCGATGGCCGTCGGTCGCCACCACGCGCAGCTGCTTGCCTTCCAGCACCAGCAGCATGCCGTTGAGGTAATAACGGATGTCCTGGCTGGCCATGGCGAATTGCACCAGTTGCAGCAGCCGCTTCAAGGTTTTTTGCGGCAGACGGATCGGCTCGCCCAGACCGGCACCGGTCTCGACGCGCGGAAAATCCGCCGCGGGCAGCGTTTGCAGGGTGAAACGCGACTTGCCCGCGCTGACCACCACCTGGCTGTCCTTGGTGTCGAGCTTGAGCTTGGCGGCGTCCGGCAGCGCCCGCACGATGTCGAACAGCTTGCGGGCAGCAATGGTGATGGCGAAGTCTTCGCCGGCCTGCGCGTCCAGTTTGGTGCTGACCTGCAGTTCCAGATCGGTAGCCAGCAGTGTCAGGGTGCTGCCCTTTTTTTCTAGCAGTAGATTGGAGAGGATCGGCAGGGTGTGGCGTCGTTCAACCACCCCCACCACAGCGGTGAGAGCAGCCAGGAGTGCGTTGCGTTCGCTTTGTATTAATAGCATTTATATATTCCTGAGAATCATAATAAAGGCGGCTCAAATATGGGGATAAGCCTTATTGCTCAATAAAAACAGCCATTTATCATACGATTTTGGGTGTGGGTAAGTGCTGGGTTGCGTGGGAGGGATGGGGACAGTTTTTCCCTTCCGTTGGCAAGATCGGCTTTATCCACATTTCATCCTCAGCCTGTCAGGCTTTGTAACAACACCAGATAATCGCGCCCGATGTCGGTTTCGGTTTCGCGCAATTCGGCCACTTTGCGGCAGGCATGGATTACCGTGGTGTGATCGCGCCCGCCAAACGCTTCGCCGATTTCCGGCAGGCTCTGGTTGGTCAGTTCCTTGGCCAGGGCCATGGCGATCTGGCGCGGACGGGCCAGGTTGCGCGTGCGCTTCTTGGAAAACATGTCGGCGACCTTGATTTTGTAATAGTCGGCGACGGTTTTCTGGATATTTTCGATCGATACGATACGCGAGGTCGAGGCAATAAGATCGCGCAGGGCTTCCTTGACCAGTTCCAGGGTGATCGGTTTCTCGTGGAAGCGCGAAAACGCGATCACCCGCTTCAGCGCGCCTTCCAGTTCGCGTACGTTGGAGCGCACCTGTTTGGCGATGAAGAAGGCGACGGCCTCGTCGAGTTTGACGCTTTCCGCCTGTGCCTTGGCCAGGAGAATGGCGACCCGCATTTCCAGTTCAGGCGGTTCGACCGCGACCGTCAGGCCCCAGGCAAAGCGCGATTTCAGGCGATCGTCCAGGCCACTGATTTCCTTGGGGAAGGTGTCGCAGGTGATGACGATCTGCTTTTTGTTCTCGATCAGTGAGTTGAAGACGTAGAAAAACTCTTCCTGGGTGCGGTCCTTCTTCGCCAGGAACTGGATGTCGTCGATCAACAGCAGGTCGAGCGACATGTAGCGCCGCTTGAGATCGTCGAACTGCTTGTTCAAATAGGCCTTGACCACGTCGTCGACATAGTCGTTGGCGTGGATGTAGCTGATGCGCGCGTCGGGGTTGGCCTGGCGCACGGTGTTGCCGATGGCCTGCAGCAGGTGGGTCTTGCCCAGGCCGACGCCGCCGTAGATGAACAACGGGTTGTAGGCGAGCCCGGGATGATCGGAAATCTGCAAGGCGGCGGCGCGCGCCAATTGGTTGGCGCGACCCGAGACGAAGTTGTCGAAGTTGAAGCCGGGGTTGATGCGCAGGCCAAGTTGGGCAGGTGCCGGCGCGCGAACGGGTGCGGGGGTGGCCTGCCGGGGCGCAGGTTCGGTGGCATGCGAGCGCGGTGCCCCGTTTTTCTTTCCCAGCGCATAGGTAATGGTGACAGGACGGGTGTAAAACTCCTGCGCCCAGCCGTCGATGTGGTCGGCGAATTTCTCGCGCACCCAGTCCATCACGAAATGATTGGGCGCCAGGATGCGCACGTCATCCCCCGCATCGTCAAAAACCAGGGGTTTGATCCATGTGCTGAATTGCTGCTGGGTCAGGTTGGCGCGAAAGCGCTCTTGGCAAAGATCCCAGAAGGAATTCATGGTGATGGGCGGGGGGGCGGAATGCGGCATGAGATTCAAGCGCGAATCTTACTCCCCTTCGACAAGGTTATCCACAGGCGCGCGGACCGTGTCCCTGCATGAAAGGCCATTCCAAACTTGACATCCCCCAGACAGGCCGGGTCTAATACGCGGTTTTTCAACAGATTTTTTATATGTTTGGCCTTCCTGCTCCGGCGGGGTCAGGCCGACACCCGTTAGAAAGGAAGCAGCATGAAACGCACTTACCAGCCCTCCACCGTTCGCCGCAAGCGTACCCACGGTTTTCGCGCCCGCATGAAAACCAAGGCCGGCCGTGACATTATCAATGCACGCCGCGCCAAAGGCCGCGCGCGTCTGGCTGTCTGAGCGATCCGCTTCCCAGGCAGGCGGAGGGCGTGCGCATCCGCGATGCGCGGCTGGTCAGCAAGGCTGATTTCGACCGCGTGTTTGCCGAGAACCAGCGCGCCCGAACCGACTTTCTTCTGGTGATGGCACGCCCCAACCCGGTGGGCCATCCCCGGCTGGGCATGGTGATCGCCAAACGCCTGTTGGCACGCGCGGTCGACCGCAATCGCGTCAAGCGGTGTGTGCGCGAAAGCTTTCGACAGGTCTTGCCGGATCTGCCAGCCTGCGATTTCGTCGTTCGGCTGATCGCCCGGCCGACGCCGGGCGACGAGGCGCGCGATTTGTCACGCACCTTTAAACGTGCCGGCCAGCGTGCCATGGCAAAATGGCCGGCCGTTGCGGTGAGCGAAAGCCCGATCACCGAAGCAGCGCCTTCTTCCAACTAAACAGCGTCCCGATCCATGGATACCCAGCGGCTGATTCTTTTCATCGTCTTTTCCTTCTCGCTGCTTTTGTTGTGGGAAGCCTGGCAGGGCCAGAATGCTCCGGTTCCGGTGGCGCCGACGACCGCGAGCGCGCCCGCCACCGGTGCGCCGACGCCGAGCCAGGCACTGAATGCGCCGACGGAAACCGCGGCACCGGCACAAACCGGCTTCGCCAAGGGCGTGCGTGCCGTGGTGGAAACCGATGTGCTGCGCGCTACCCTCGACGCCAACGGCGGCGACCTGCGCGAACTGCATTTGTTGTCGTACCGCGAGACGGAAAACAAGGATGAAATTTTCACTTTGTTCGAGGACAATCAGACCCGCCCGTATCTGGCGCAAAGCGGTCTGGTCGGCGAAGGCCTGCCGACGCATCGCAGCACCTTTCAGCTGAACCCTGGCACCTATCGCCTCGCGGGCGGGGCGGCACAGCTTGAAGTGCCGATGACGTGGGTCGACCCCGCCACCGGCGTGACGGTTGAAAAAACCTATATTTTCAAGCGCGGCAGCTATGAAATCAGCGTCCGCACTCGTGTCGTCAACGGCGGTTCTGCGCCCATCGACCTGACTCCGTACTACCAGTTCACCCGCCATGGCGAAGCGCCGCGCGGGGAGTCCTTCTTCCTCTATACCTACACCGGCCCGGCGTTCTACACCGACGCGAAGAAATTCCAGAAGGTCGCGTTCAAGGACATCCAGGCAGGCAAGGGCGATTTCGAGAAATCGGCCGACAACGGTTGGGTGGGCATGGTGCAGCATCACTTCGTGTCGGCCTGGCTGCCCGAGGGCAGCGTCAAGCGCGAGTACTACACCCGTTCGCTGGGAGACGGCCTGTATTCGGCCGGGGTGATCCTGGCCCAGGGCACGTTGGCGCCGGGCGAGGAAAAGACCTTTACCGTGCCGCTTTATGCGGGACCGCAAACCCAGACGGTGCTGGAAAAGACCGCGCCGGGCCTCGACCTGTCGCGTGACTATGGCTGGCTGACGCCGCTGGCTTATCCGATTTTCTGGTCACTGGAAAAGATCGAGCGCATTGTCGGCAACTGGGGCTGGGCCATCATCATCCTGACCATCCTGATCAAGCTGGCCTTGTATCCCCTGTCGGCCGCAGGCTACAAGTCGATGGCCCGGATGAAGAAGCTGACGCCGCGTCTGAAGCAGTTGAAGGACACCTACGGCGACGACCGCGCCAAGCTGCACCAGGCAATGGCGGAGATGTACAAGACCGAGAAGATTAATCCTCTGGGCGGTTGCCTGCCGATCCTGATTCAGATTCCGGTGTTTATCGCGCTTTACTGGGTGCTGCTGGCGGCAGTGGAAATGCGCGGCGCGCCCTGGGTGGGCTGGATCACCGATCTGACGGCGCCCGACCCCTGGTTTATCCTGCCGGTCCTGATGGGTATTACCTCGATCCTGCAGGTGAAGCTGAACCCGCAGCCGATGGATCCGATGCAAGCGAAGATCATGATGATCATGCCGGTGGCGTTTACCGTGATGTTCGTGTTCTTCCCGGCGGGCCTGGTGCTGTACTGGGTGGCCAACAACATCCTGTCGATCGCGCAGCAATGGGCAATCAACCGCCAGGTCGAGGGCGCCCCAGCCCGCAAGGCCAAGGACTAGTGTCGCGACACTAGTTCAGGACCAGGGTGTCGAGCGGTTCCGGTTCGTGCACCCAGTAGCCCTGGACGTAATCCACGCCCAGATCCTTGAGCCAGGCATAGGTTGCTTCGCTGTCGACGTATTCGGCGATGACCTTGAGTCCGAGGGCGTGGGCGACATCCACCATGGATGCGGTTAGTGCCTGGTCGGTCTTGTCCGTAAGAATGTTGCGGATATAGGTGCCGTCGATCTTCAGGTAGTCCAGCGGCAGGCTGCGCACATAGCTGTAGGAGCTGTAGCCGCTGCCGAAATCATCCAGAGCGACCCGGCATCCCAGCGCGCGCAGTTTGCGCAGGGAACGCACGGCCACGTCGAGGTTGTCGATGGCGGCGGTTTCCGTCACTTCGAGGATGAGCTTTTTGGCCAGGTGCGGTCGCTCGGCAAACAGGCGCGCCATCGCGTCGACGTGCACCTGCCGGGTGAGGCAGGTGCCGGACAGGTTGACCGAAAGGCCGCTCAGCCGGTCCAGCGCGGTCGCATTGTGGTCCATCCATTCGAATACGGATTTCAGCACCCAGGCGTCGAGTTCCTGGATGCGTCCGCTCTGCTCGGCCATCAGGACGAAGCCCTGGGTGGAATAAGCGGGCGTCAGCGCGTCGTTGACGCCGAGCAGGATTTCGTAATGCGAGGACGCGCTCGGGTCGCACGGCTCGATTTTCTGGCAGCGCAAATACAGCGATGAAAAGGGCAGAGGCCCCGCCGGGTAGCTTGCCGGTGGCGGGAGGTGCAGGCAGGAGAGGTCGAATTCGTTCGTCGCGCGTATGCCGGCGCATGCCGTGTTGGCGCGCCGCAGAACGGTCGAGGGCGAGGGCGCGGTTTCGCCCGCCACCACCAGGGGGACGACGGCGCCGATCATTTTCCAGCTTGGGTGCAGGTTTTCCATGTCGGTCTTCAGACGCGTCAGCCGGTCGGCCACGCGGCCCGGGTCCTGTGGCGCCAACACCAGCAGGAAGGACACATCGCTGAGACGGCCGCACTGCTCGCCGTGCTCGAGCATTTCCAGCAGGAGTTCGCCGCTGCGTGTCTGCATCACGGTGAGTTCGTCCCCCGGCAGCGGCGACAGACCGGGCCGCATGGTGGGAATTTCAACCAGGGCGCAGTAGGTGGGGGGATCAAGCACCGGATGGTCGAGGCGACGTTCGAGTTCGTCCATCAGGGCCGAGCGTTTCAGGCAGCCGCTGGCGGGGTCTTTCCAGGTGTAGGCATGGACGGCATTCAGGCTGGCGGCGAGTGCGGCGTCGGCAGTCCGTTCGAGATAGGGCAGGTCGAAGCTGTGGGCCGCTTCGATTTGTCCAATGTCGACGGCTTCGGCAAAGCCGGCGGTCTGGATTTCCAGCAGCTCGGTGGCGGAACGGTTGAGCAGGGCGTAGCGGTCGCCGAACCGGCCGAGGATCTCGTAGGGGATCGCCTCGTCCTCCCGCTTGACGACGCACCAGCGGGAACCGAGGGGACTCTCGTCGGGCGCGGCGTCGCCCAGCGTGTCCAGGTAGCCGTCGCGGCGCGATTGCTGGTCGGCGAGAAATTGTTGATTGACCCGTTCCAGCAGGGCGTTGATCTGCGCCAGGGCGGTGTCGGGATTGTGCTGTCCCAGCAGCCATTGCATGGCGAGGCGGATCGCCCGGTAGATCTCCGGTTCGTGAAACAGCCCCTGGTCATCGGCCCCGCGGTGCAGGGCATCCAGGGCGTTGACCAGCGTCCAGACCGGATGGTCGGGCTGGGCCTGATAGCTGAGTCCGTTGAGTGTGTATTCCATCACCAGGCCCTGGGCCTGCAGCATCAGGTCGCGGATCTGCGAGGCCTGGGAGAGCCGCTCCGGGCCGGGGTCGATGGGGGGCGGCTGGCGCAGCTGGGAGCGCAGGCCTTCCAGGGCCAGGCGGTCGAGGTCGGCGAGGCCGCCCAAGCGGGTGGCCGCCGTCCAATCGAGGTCGAGTTGTTGCGGTGCGCCGTCCGCTGCGGCGACCGGCTTGGCAGGCAGGAAGCGATCGATGATGCGGTCGCGTGCGAGCAGGCCAGGAATGCGGGCCCCGGCGTCATTCGCCGGCTCTGGTGCGGGATGGAGCGGGAGGGGTCCGAGTTCGTCCAGGTTGTGCGTCAGGCGTTCCAGCAGGGCGGTCAATTCGCTGATCTGCGCGGCGCTTGCGGTGACGTGGTCGCCGGCGTTGGTCTCAGCATCCTGCACGGCTTCCTTCAGCCAGCTTGCCAGGCTTGTTTCGGACCCGGGGTGCCGGGTTTCAGAGGGCAATTCACCCAGAGCCTGAATCATGGACGAATACATCGCCCCGGCCTCTTGTTGCAGGGCCAGCCCCATCTGTTCGTAACAGAAGACGCGCTGGTCCGCGGTAAAGTCCAGCGGCGCAAGCAGGTTGCCGAAATGATTCAGGATGGAATCCGGATGATAGGGGTGGGCTGTCTTTTGCGGATCGCCCTTGAGCAAGGCGTTGTAGCGGCGATTGAACTCATGCGGCAGCGGGGTGATGGCCTCGAAGACCCTTTGCGCGATGGTGGTGCGACGGATCCAGTCGTCCACCTCCGCCATGTCGACCAGTCCCAGCGAGGGGTCGGCCTTGGTGCCTTGGGCGTAGGCCGTGCGCTGTTCCGGATACATGGGGAAGCTTTGCGTGAGCTGGCGCGTCAGCACCGGGCGCAACTCGGTCAGGCGGGCTTGCAGGCCGGCCAGCGCTACGCGCTCGGCATGGGTGGCTGCCTGCGTGCTGCGTTGTTCGATTTCGCCGGGCAGCTGCTGATAAAACGCATCCATCACGGCTTTCATGCTGTCCATGAAGCGGCCATGGCAGGCATGCTGCCGTTGCAGGACGGATAGGCTCGCGGCCAGGTTGGGCACGTTGTGCCGGTCGACCGAATGCAGCGCAGTGAGCAGGGCGGGCGGCGCCTCGCGCAGCGACAACAGTGCCCGTGTGCCATGGAGATGCACCAGCAGGCAGGTGCTGGAGAGGTGATGCCCGTGAAATTCGAGATGCAGCATCGCCGTGTTGCCGACCGTGTGCAGGGTGGGGGCTTCGGTCTGGAAATCGAAGCTCAGCCCCTGCTCCGACATCGATGCGATGGTGCCGAAAAACGGCGCCTGCCCCGCCATTTGCAAAATGGCGGGCAACTGAATCAGATGCGGCGCGTAGGTCGGTTTTTCGGACACGGAAGCGATCGAAAGGGGTTTAGCCGGATTATGCGGGGTGGCGAGCTGTCCCGGGAAGCCATGGCTGATAACGGCGATCTCGCTGTTCAACTTGATGCACCGTGGGAATGCCGCGCCATGGAGGCCGGTTGACGGCGGTCTGGCGCGCTACAATGTTTTCCCCGAATTGTCCTGATGGGCGTACGCATGCAGCGTGTCGCCCGGTTTAATGACCGCCGTTAATCCTGTTCCAGCCGATGCCATTGCCGCCATCGCGACCGCGCCGGGACGGGGTGGGGTGGGCGTGGTGCGGGTTTCCGCCTCCGACATCACCCCGTTTGCGCTCGGGCTGCTGGGGCGCCTGCCGCCGCCGCGGCATGCCACTTATTCGCATTTCATGGGCGCAGACGGCACGACGCTGGACGAGGGCATCGCGCTGGTGTTTGCCGCGCCGCATTCGTTTACCGGTGAGCACGTCCTCGAATTGCAGGGCCATGGCGGCCCCGTGGTGCTGAATCTCATTCTGCAACGCTGCATCGAACTTGGCGCGCGGCTGGCCGAGCCCGGCGAGTTTTCCCGCCGCGCCTTTCTCAACGGCAAGCTCGATTTGGCGCAAGCGGAGGCGGTGGCCGACCTGATCGACGCGGCGTCGACCGAGGCCGCGCGCTCGGCGGTGCGCTCGCTCTCCGGTGCCTTTTCGGCGCGGATCGCCGAACTGGTGGAGGCCCTGACCCGCCTGCGCATGCTGGTGGAGGCCACGCTCGATTTTCCCGAGGAGGAAATCGACTTCCTGCGCGACGCCGACGCCTTCGGCCGGCTCGATGCCATCGACGCCAGTCTTGCTGCGGTGCGGGCGCAGGCGAAGCAGGGCGTGCTGCTGCGCGAGGGCCTGACGGTGGTGCTGATCGGCCAGCCGAACGTTGGTAAATCGAGTTTGCTCAACCAACTGGCCGGCTTCGAGGCGGCAATCGTCACCGAGATCGCCGGCACCACGCGCGACACCGTGCGCGAGGCGATCCAGATCCAGGGCGTGCCGCTGCACATCATCGACACCGCAGGCCTGCGCGACACCGACGACCCGGTCGAGAAGATCGGCATCGAACGCACTTGGGCGGCGGTGGAAAAGGCCGACGTGGCGCTGCTGCTGGTGGATGCTGCGCATGGCTTGAGCGAACGCGAGGCGGCGATCCTGGCGCGGCTGCCGCAGGCGGCACGACTGACCCTGCACAACAAGATCGATGTCGGTGGCGAGCCACCGCGCGTGGCCGGTGACGAGATCTGGCTGTCCGCCAAGACCGGCGCCGGGATGGATCTGCTGCGCGACAAGCTGCTTGAGGCGGCTGGCTGGCAGGCGGCGGGCGAGGGCGCCTTCATGGCGCGCGCGCGGCATCTGCATGCGCTTTCCCGCGCCGTCGGCCACCTTGTCGCCGCGCGCGAAGCGGCCACGCAACTTGAGCTGCTGGCCGAGGAACTGCGGCTGGCGCAATCCGCCCTGTCGGAGATCACCGGCGAATTCACCGCCGACGATCTGCTGGGCGAGATCTTCAGCAAATTCTGCATCGGCAAGTGAGCGCCATGCTGACTTGGCGCGGCATTGCCGACGAACTCAAGACCCATCGCCAGCGCCTGCTGCAGGCCAACTTCGTTGCCGTGCTGGCGGTGATGGCCGCGGTGCCGATCCCGCTGTTGCTGCCGCTGATGGTCGACGAGGTGCTGCTGCACCATCCGGGCGCGATGGTCGCGGCGATCGGCGCGTGGTTTCCGGCCGCGTGGCACGGCCCGGTGCTGTTTATCGGCGCGACGCTCCTGATCACCCTCGTGCTGCGGCTGGCGGCCATCCTGCTCAACGTGTGGCAGGGGCGCGCGTTTTCGCTGCTGGCGAAGGAGGTGGTGTACCGCATCCGGGTGCGCATGCTCAACCGGCTGTCGAAGATTGCCTTGTCGCAGTTCGAGACGGTGGGTGCGGGACGGGTGACCTCGCATTTCGTTACCGATCTCAACGCCATCGACAGCTTCCTCGGCGCGTCGATTTCCGGTTTCCTCGTGTCGGCGCTGACGCTCGTCGGCGTCGCCGTCGTGCTGTTCTGGATGCACTGGCAACTGGCGCTGTTCATCCTGCTGTTGAACCCCATCGTGATCCTGTTTTCGACCCGGCTCGGCAAGCGGGTGAAGGACTTGAAGAAGGTCGAGAACCGCGCCTTCGAGGTGTTCCAGGACGCGCTCGGCGAAACCCTCGACGCGCTGACGCAAATTCGCGCGATGAACCGCGAGAAGCATTACCTGGCGCGGCTGGCAGTAAAGGCCGACGACATCCGTTCGCACGCCGCCGCGTTTGCGTGGAAATCGGACGCGCTCAACCGGGTGTCCTTCTTCGTCTTCCTTGCCGGTTTCGACGCCTTCCGCGCCGGCGCGATGCTGATGGTGGTGTTCTCCGATCTCAGCATCGGCCAGATGTTCGCGGTGTTCGGCTACCTGTGGTTCATGATGACGCCGGTGCAGGAACTGGTGAACATGCAGTACGCATGGTTCGCCGCGAACGGCGCCTTGGGCCGGATCAACGCGCTGCTCGGCATGCAGGACGAGCCGCAGCATGCGGCGCAGCGCGATCCCTTTGCCGGCCAGCCGAGCGTCGGCATTGCGCTGGAGCACGTGAGCTTCGCCTACGAGGAGGGCGAGACCGTGCTCGATGACGTGAGCCTGTCGATTGCGCCGGGCGAGAAGGTGGCGCTGGTAGGCGCCTCTGGCGGCGGCAAGTCGACCCTGGTACAGGCGCTGCTGGGCCTGTATCCGGTGAAGGCTGGACGGATCCTGTACGGCGGCGTGCCGGTCACCGAGATCGGCTGGGAGGGCGTGCGCGAGCACGTCGGTGTGGTGCTGCAGCATCCGGTGCTGTTCAACGACAGCGTGCGCGCCAACCTCACGCTCGGCCGTGAGGCCGACGACGCCACCTTGTGGCAGGCGCTGGCGATCGCGCAACTGCAGGACACCCTTGCCGGGCTGCCGCACGGGCTGGACACCGTGGTGGGACGGCAGGGCGTGCGGTTGTCGGGGGGCCAGCGGCAGCGGCTGGCGATCGCGCGCATGATCGTCGCCCAACCCAGCATCGTCATTCTCGACGAGGCCACCTCCGCGCTCGATACCGATACCGAGCGCCATCTGCACGAGGCCATGCACGCCTTTCTCGCCGGACGCACCACGCTGATCATCGCGCATCGCTTGTCCGCGGTGAAGCAGGCCGACCGCATCCTGGTGTTCGAAAATGGACGGGTGGTGGAAGAGGGGGGTCACGAGGAGTTGATCCATCGCGGCGGGCTGTACCACAAGCTCTACCATGCCCCGTAAAAAACATTGGGGAAAATCAGCATTCTCTGATAGACTGCCGTCCAGTTGTGCATACAGCAGTGGGCAGGCCAGATTTTTTGCCGCCGTGCCTCGGGACTGTTCTCACAGCCCCATCGTCTTCGACCTCTCTTTTGTACCGCCGGTGTTTTATCGCAACCGGCAGTGACAAGTCTTGTGGTTGGCGCCGATGTGATCGACGCGACCCGTTGGGCGTTTTCTGAACGCCGCATCAATCCGGTTCGTATTTTATGACCTGTCTGGTTTTGAACCGGGCGCAGGTTTGTTATGCGCGTTTGTGCGCACAGAAAAAAGGTTTGCCATGAGCTTTTCCGAATTGGGGCTAGATCCCCTCATCCTTAAATCCGTAGTCAGCGCCGGCTACGAAAACGCCACCCCGGTCCAGACGCTGGCGATTCCCGCCGCGCTGACCGGGCGCGACCTGCTGGTGTCTTCGCACACCGGCAGCGGCAAGACCGCAGCATTCATCCTGCCGTCGATCCAGCGCATGCTGGCCGAGCCGACCGTCAAAAGCATGGGCCCGCGCGTGCTGGTGCTGACCCCGACACGTGAACTCGCGCTGCAGGTCGAGAAAGCCGCCATCACGTATGGCAAGGACATGCGCCGCTTCCGCACCGCCTGCCTGGTCGGCGGCTCGCCGTATGGCCTGCAGCTCAAGCGTTTGAGCCAGCCGGTGGACATCGTGGTGGCCACGCCCGGCCGCCTGATCGATCACCTCGAGCGCGGCAAGATCGACTTCTCGCGCCTGGAAGTGCTGGTTCTGGACGAAGCCGACCGCATGCTGGACATGGGCTTTGTCGACGACATCAAGGCCATCGCCGCGCGCTGCCCGAAAGAGCGCCAGACGCTGCTGTTCTCGGCCACGCTCGACGGCGTGGTGGGCAACCTGGCGCGCGAACTGACCCGTGACGCCCAGCGCATCGAGATCGAAGCGGTTCCGCATCTGGAATCCAAGATCGAGCAGCGCCTGCTGTTTGCCGACAACATGGACCACAAGAACCGTCTGCTCGACGCGCTGCTGCGCGGCGTGGACATGACGCAGGCCATCGTGTTTGCATCGACCAAGCGCAGCACCGAGGAAATTTCCGACCTGCTGTCCGAGAGCGGTTTTGCCTCCGACGCGCTGCATGGTGACATGCAGCAGGGTCAGCGCAACCGCGCCCTGCAGCGCCTGCGTGAAGGCCGCACCAAGGTGCTGGTCGCCACCGACGTCGCCGCGCGCGGCATCGACGTGGCGGGCATCAGCCATGTCATCAACTTCGATCTGCCGCGCCAGGCCGAGGACTATGTCCACCGCATCGGCCGCACCGGCCGTGCCGGCCGTACCGGCATCGCGGTGAGCTTTGCCGGCATGCGTGAAGGCGGGCTGGTGAAGAACATCGAACGCTACACCGGCAACCGCATCGAGGTGCATACCCTGCCGGGCCTGGAGCCGACCCAGAAGCCGTCTTCGGGCCGTCCGCCCGCAGGCCGTCCGTCGTCGTCGGGTCGTCCGCGCAGCAATGCGGCCCCGCGCAGCGGCGGTTTTGGCGACAAGCGCAGTGAACCGCGCAGCTACGGCGACCGTCCGCCGCGTGGCGACAGCCGCGATAACCGCGACCGCGGCTATCGTGCCGACGCCCGCCCCGCCGGTGATCGTCCCGCGCGCAGCGATGCGCCGCGCGGCAACCGGTTTGAAAATGCCGCGCGTGGCCCCGGCCCGTCCGATGTGCCGCGCATGACGGGCGACCGTCCGCCGCGCAACGAGGGGTATCGGGGTGCCACGGCCGCGCCTCGTCCCGAAGTTAACGGCAACAGCGTTGAATACTGGGAAAAGCGTGAGCGTGAAGCCAAGGCCAAGGCAGCGGCGCCCCGCAGCTACGGCGATCGCGGCAACAGCGCCCGCCCGGCCCAGCCGCGTACCTTCGGCAATGACAACCGGGGCGGCAGCGGCCGTGTCGGCGTCAGGGGCCGCTTCAAGGACTGATCGCTTGTAGGGTCAGCGGCAACAGAAAGGGGGGTTTCACGTGAAACCCCCCTTTTTTTGTCCGCGTTTTACCGGAAGCGAACGCTTGCCACCATCGCTTCAAAATCCGCCAGCCCGCGCTGGAAGTAGACGATGGCCGGAGCCTCGTACTGGATCGTGAAGCGGCCCTTGGCATCGACCAAGGCGATCATCAGCCGGTCGATCGGCAATCCGCGCTCGTTCTTGTAGCGGGCGTGGATGCGTACGGCGGGTTTGCCGCCGAGCAGGACGGGCGTGTTGGCGAGGAGTTCGAGGTTGGCGGTGGCTTCCGCGCTTTTCCATTCGGCAATGACGAGTTCGGCAACTTCGTGCGGCAGCAGGTCGGCGCGGGTTTCCCGTTTGGTGTTGGGCAGTTTTTTGCTGTGCGCCTGGCGGCTGACGACGATGTAATTAAGCGCGGGGCCGTCGCGGGTGACGAAAAAATCGTTCGCGGTCGCCGTGTTCCGGACCCAGCCGAGCGGCAGTTCTAGGGAATAATCATCGCCCCGGGTTTCGACCTGGCTGCTGGAGTCGACGCGCTTCCAGGGGGCGCAGGCGGCAAGGCTGGCGATCAACAAACCGATGGCAAGGGCGCGGTGCAGGGTCATGGCATTTCTCTGGCTGGGGACGCGCTGGGGTGCAGGTCGTTGTAATGGCACACCTGGTTGCGGCCGCCGCGTTTGGCCGCGTAGAGCGCCTGGTCCGCCTGGTCGAGCATGAGCTCGAGAATCTGCGTCACGTCACGCTTGTGCTGTTCCGGCCGGGAAGCGGCCACCCCGATGCTGGCGGTGATCCCGCTTTGGATGCCGCTGATGGCGGCGATCGCAGCCCGTACGCGTTCGGCCGCCACCAGGCTTTCGGCGTCGTCGATGCCCTGAATGGCCATGACAAACTCCTCGCCGCCATGGCGTGCCACGATGTCGTTTTCCCGAGCGGTGGCCTTGAGCGCGTCGGCGACCCGCTTCAAAACGGTGTCGCCCTCGGCGTGACCGAAGCGGTCGTTGACTTGCTTGAAGTGGTCGAGATCGATCATCAGGAGGGCGGTGCTTTCCTTGTGCCGATGGGCCGAGCGCAGCATCTGCGAAGCCAGTTCGTGAAAGGCGCGGCGGTTGAATAGCCCCGTCAGGCTGTCTCGGTCGGCTTGTTCCTTCAGGGCGACATGCAGCTTCTGCAGTTCTTCCGTTTGCTGCCGGAGCTTGTCTGTGGCGGCCTTGCGCTCGGTGATGTCGCGGACGACGCAGAGGGTCAGGGCTTCACCTTTGATCATCATCGGGCTCAGCATGATGTCGACCGGCAGTTCGCGGCCATCCTTGCGCAGGGCAAACAGCTCGACCGCGGCTCCCATTTGCCGACTGTGGGCCTCGGCTTCGAATCCGGCGCGGTGACCGGCATGGCGGGCGGCGAAGCGGGGTGGCACCAGTTTTTCGACGGGCTGGCCAAGCAGTTCGTTGCGGTCGTAGCCGAACAGGGTTTCGGCCTGGGCATTGGCGAGGGTGATGTGCCCGGCGCGGTCGATTACCAGTAGGGCGTCCGGCGTGTATTCAAAGATGCGCTGATAGAGGGTGTGCATGCTTGTTGTTGTCAGGCCGCATTGAGGGGGGATGACCGGCGCTTGCGCAGGATCATCAAGGTTCTTTTATTTTATTATCCACCGGATTCTGCGTTTCGATGAGGCTGAGGTAGTACTCGACATAGGCGCGGTCGGCGGCGCCCGGGGCGAGGTCAAGATAGCGCCGCAGCAGCGGGGCGGCACGCGCCAGGTCGCCGCGCTTGTAAACCAGCAGGCCGAGCGCCCGGTGGCTGGGTGCAAAGGTCGGGGCGGTTTCGATCGCGGCGTTGAACTCGCGTTCGGCGGCGTCAGCGTCGCCGGCGTCATTGCGCAGCCGGTAGGCTTCGCCGAGGTAATACGCGGCTTCGGGCGGATATTCGCTCCGCTGCTCGGGATTCGACAGCACCAGGATGATCTGCTTGTAGCGGAAGGCGGCCAAGTCGGCCTCCAGCGAGGCCAGCCGCAGCCCGGCGGTGGCTTCGAGAAAGCGCTCGCGACCGATTTCGCCGTTGCGGGCCTCTTTCGCCAGTTCGCTGAAGCTGTCGATGCGCTCCTGCAGTTTGGGGTGGCTGGCGAAGAAGAAGGGCTCCTTGATGTCGGCCGCCTTGATCTCGGCCTGCAGATGCTCGAAGGTGCGGATCGACTCGCGCACCGAATAGCCGGCGGCGACCAGGCGCTGGTAGCCGATGACGTCGGCCTCGCGCTCGTGTTCTCGCGAATAGCCGAACATCGACGACAGCGCGACGATGTCGCCGAGCAGCGGCACCCCCAGCATGGCGACCACCAGCGCGAAGGCCGCGGCATTGCGCACCCGTTCGGCCTGCTGCAGCGAGTGGCGATGGGTAAAGTGCGCGCCCTCGTGCGCCAGCACGGTGGCGAGCTGGGCCTCGTTCTCGAAGCGGGCAATCAGCCCGGCGTTGACGTAAATGCTGCCGTTGGGCAGGGCAAAGGCGTTGATGTGCTGGGCGTTGAGCGGTCGGACCTTGAGGCGGCCGCCGAACTCCGGATAGAGCCGGTCCATGATGCCCTGCAGGTAGGCCGTCAGCGCCGGGTCGGTATTGAGCTTGCCGGCGCGCGCCAGCGCGCGGTCGAACTCGTCGGCCTCCTGCCACAGGTTTTTCTCACCCGGCGCCAGCTCGCGGATGTCATCGGCGCTGGCCCACGGCGGCACTTCCTGGGCGTGGACGGGGGCGGCCAGCGCCAGGCTGAGCGAAGCGATCAGCAGGCGCTTCATCGCGGGCCTGGGTAAGTCTGGTAGAGCGCACGCAGGATTTCGTCGACGTCGGCCGGTTTGCGCGTATCCAGGCTGGCGCTGGAATCGAAGCTCATCCACTGTACGTCCCCGGTGTTCAGGTCGACCAGGCCGGTCGTGATGAAGGACTGCCCCAGCGGCAGCGCGACCCCCAGCAGCAGCCCGACGACGAACGCGGCCTTGCGTTCGCCGGAGGAGATGAAATCGGATCCCAGCACGATCAGTGCCGCGTCGGCCCCGGTGTGCTCTCGCAGGAAGGCGAGGCCGGGCCCGACGGTGTAATCGAATTCGTGCTTCTTGTGCGCCCAGGCGTCCTGTTCGCCGCGGCCGTAAACGAACACCGATTGCGCGACGCGGTCATACAGCCCGATATGCGCCTCGAGCTGGTCGAGATCCGCGGGCGAGAGCGTTGGGGTGGAGACCACTTCGAACAAGCCCGCGCCTTGGGCCAGACGGGTGGCCGCGGTCACCAGATTGTCCTTCGCGGTGGCCTCCCAGTCGGCCATGCGGGTGGCAACGCCGCCGGCCGACAGCTCGAACACGAACACCTGCGGCGGCAACAGCACCACTTTTTTCGGACGGGCGTCGAGATTTTGCGTGAACGCGGGATTGACCGCGCTCATGGCGGCAAGCGCGCCGCTTGCCGTTACACTTGCCATGATCAGCACCATGGCCTGCAAAATCCGTCGCATTATGCAATCCCCCGTCGATAAAACGCACCCTATGCTACCGCCGAAACCGGGTCAAGCCGCTGCGCAGCCGGCGTGGCGCTGGGTGAGCGAGCGCGGCCTGCAGCTGGTGACGGCTGCTGCTACGTTGCCGCGCTATGAATGGCTTCTTTCGCTGAAATTCCCTGAAATAGAAGACATTATCCCGGCAGATGGCAGCCTGTTGCTGGTGTTGCGTCGTGGCGCCGCGGTGTCGGACGCCTTGCAGGCAGCGCTGGACGCGCCGCTGGCGGAGGCGCTGGCGAAGCCGGGTGTCCTGCACGAGATCGCCGTCCGGTATGGCGGGGCGGCCGGGCCCGATCTGGCGGCGCTGGCGGAACAGGCGGGCATGAATGCGGCCGCCTATGTCGATTGCCACGCAGCGGTCGAGTTCACCGTCGCATTTCTTGGGTTCCAGCCGGGCTTCCCCTATTTGGGCGGGCTGCCGCCGGCGCTCCACGCGCCGCGCCGGGCATCGCCGCGGGTGCGGGTGCCGGCCGGCAGCGTGGCGATCGGCGGGTCTTACAGTGGAATTTATCCGGCCGCAGGCCCGGGCGGCTGGCACCTCATCGGCCGCACCCCGGCCGAATTGTTCGATCCGCAGCGTGCGGCGCCGGCCCTGTTGCAGCCGGGCGACCGGGTGCGCTTCGTTCCCCTATGATCAGGGTCGAGCGCGCCGGGGCGTGCGATCTGGTGATGGACTTGGGCCGCCCCGGCTGGGGCGCGCTCGGCGTGCCGGCAGGCGGGGCGGCCGATGCGGCAGCGCTGGCGGCCGCCAACCGGCTGGTGGGCAACGACACGGCAGCAGCAGGGCTGGAAATCACCCTGTCTGGGCCGTTGTTGTTTTTTCCGGCCGGTGCGGTGGTGGCGCTCACCGGCGCGCGCTTCGCCGCCACCCGCAGCAGCGGCGCGGCGGTGGCGTGGAATGAAACGCTGCTGCTGGCGGCGGGGGAAAGCCTCGACCTGGGCCCGGCGCAGGACGGCTGCCGCGCCTGGCTGGCCGTGCGCGGCGGGCTGATGGTGCCGCCGCTCATGGGCAGCCGCAGCACGTTTTTGCCCGCGGGCTTCGGCGGCCATCAGGGGCGGGCGCTGCAGGCGGGCGATCAATTGGCGGTGAGCCCGGCCTCGGGCGGGGTGCGCTTGATGCGTGCGCAGCCGCCGGCAGCGGTGCCGGACTTGCCGCTGCGCGTGGTGCCCGGACCGCAAGCCGGCCAGTTCGACGACGCCGGCCTGGCCGCTTTCTTTGGCGGCCGTTATCGGGTTGACACGGCATCCGACCGCCGCGGCGTTCGGCTGAAGGGGCCGGCCGTGACGCATGCGCGCAGGGCGTTGGCTTCGCAGGGCGTGCTGCCCGGCGCGATCCAGGTGCCGCCCGACGGCCAGCCCATCATTCTCGGCTGGGACGGGCCGGTGACCGGCGGCTACCCGGTGATAGCCGCGGTGATAGCCACCGATTTGCCGCGCCTGGCGCAACGGCGGCCCGGCGATACGGTGCATTTTTCGACCCTCGAGGTAGAGATTGCCCGGACGCTCGCGGTGGTTGACTGGACGATCGAGGAATTGGGATGATCGAATTGAATGCCGACATTGGCGAGGGCTGCGACGACGCAAGCCTGATGCCGTTCCTGACGCGGGTGTCGATTGCCTGCGGTGGCCACACCGGCGATGCGGCCAGCATGGCAGCCGCATTGCGGCTGGCGGCCGAGCATGGCGTGGTGGTGGGCGCGCACCCCAGCTTTCCCGACCGGTCGCAGTTCGGCCGGCGTGCCCTGGCGGCCTCGGCGGACGAAATCGTGGCGTGGGTGACCGCACAGACCGAGGCGCTGGCCGAGCAGGCGGCGCGGCTGGGCATGCGCCTGTCGCACGTCAAGCCGCATGGTGCCCTGTACAACGTGGCGGCCAGCGACCCGCAGGTGGCGCGGGCGATTGCCCGGGCGGTGGCGGCGTTCGACCCGGGTCTGCGGCTGGTCGGCCTGTCCGGTTCGCGGTTGGTCGAGGCCGGGCAGGCCGCCGGGCTGGCGGTGCTGAACGAGGGATTTGCCGATCGGCGCTACCAGACCAATGGCCGGCTGGTTTCACGTGAAACAGCCGGCGCGCTGGTGACCGACCCTGCCGCGGCCGCGGCGCAGGCCTCTGCGCTGGCGCAGGGCCGGCCCGTATCCACCCTGAGCGGGGGCGCCCTGCGCATTCGGGTCGATACGATCTGCCTGCACAGCGACACGCCCCATGCATTAAATATTGCCCAGGCCGTCCATGCCGCGCTCAATCGCGGATAATTCCGCCCCTGTGTTTTTGAATTGCTGATCCATGCCGCTCCTCACTTTTGACCGACTCGAACTGGCCTACGGCCACTGGCCCCTGCTTGACGGCGCCTCGCTGGTAATCGAGGCGGGCGAGCGCATCGGCCTGATCGGACGCAATGGCACCGGCAAGTCGAGCCTGCTGAAGATCATCGCCGGCATCAATCCGCCGGATGCCGGCGAGGTGTGGCGCAAGCCTGCCCTGAAGCTGGCTTACGTGCCGCAGGAACCGCAGTTCGAGCCCGGGCATACCGTGTTTGAGGCGGTCGCGGAGGGCGTCGGCGCGGCGCAAGCGCTGCTGGCGCAATATCATGCAGTGGCGCATGCGATGGCGGAAGGTGACGAGACGGTGTACGCCGACTTCGAGCGGCTCTCGCATGAACTGGAGGTGGCCGATGCCTGGCGGCTCAACAGCCGGGTGGAGGAAGCCTTGCAGCGCCTGAGCCTGGACGCCGACCGCGCGGTCGACACCTTGTCCGGCGGACTCAAGAAGCGCGTCGCGCTGGCGCGCGCACTGGTCACCGATCCCGAATTGCTGCTGCTGGACGAACCCACCAACCATCTCGACTTTGCGGCGATCGAGTGGCTGGAAGGCTTGCTCAACGACTTCAAGGGCGCGCTGCTGTTCATCACTCACGACCGGCGCTTCCTGGACAACGTCGCCAATCGCATTGTAGAGCTCGATCGCGGCCAGTTGCGCGAATATCAAGGCAACTTCAGCGCATATCAGGCCAAGAAGGCCGAGCAGCTTGAAATCGAAGCGGTGCATAACCGCAAGTTCGACAAGTTCTGGAAGCAGGAAGAGATCTGGATCCGCAAGGGCGTCCAGGCACGGCGCTGCCGTGACGAAGGCCGGGTGCGGCGGCTCGAGGCGCTGCGGCTCACCCGCGAAGCGCGCATCAACCAGACCGGACAGGTCGGCTTTCAGATCGACGCGGGCGACCGTTCCGGCAAGGTGGTGGCCGAACTCGAGCACGTTACCTACGGTTACGACAACCGCGTGCTGATACGCGACTTTTCGGCCACCATCCTGCGCGGCGACAAACTGGGCTTGCTCGGCCCCAACGGCGCCGGCAAGACCACCCTGATCCGTCTGATCCTGGGCGACCTCAAGCCGCAGTCCGGCAAGATCAAGCAGGGCACCAAGCTCGAGGTCGCCTATTTCGACCAGTTCCGCAACCAGCTGAACGACGAGGCGACGCTGATCGACACGATTTCCCCCGGCTCCGACTTTGTCGAAATCGCGGGCCAGCGAAAGCATGTCATCAGCTATTTGGAAGACTTTCTGTTCCCGCCCGAGCGGGCGCGCGCCAAGGTGTCGGCGCTGTCGGGCGGCGAGCGCAACCGGCTGCTGCTGGCGCGCCTGTTCGCGCGCCCGGCCAACCTGCTGGTGCTGGACGAGCCGACCAACGACCTCGACATCGACACCCTGGAACTGCTCGAGCAGCTGCTGCAGGAGTACAGCGGCACCGTGCTCATCGTCTCGCACGACCGCACCTTCCTTGACAACGTGGTCACCCAGTCCATCGTGTTCGAGGGCGACGGCAAGCTGACCGAGATCGTCGGCGGCTATGCCGACTGGCTCGCCTGGCGTCAGCGTCAGCAACGCGCCGCGTCCGAAAGCGCGCAGGAGGCAGGCCCCAAGGTGTCTGCCCAGTCCACGCCGGCGAAGGCGGCGCCCAAGAGCAAGCTCAGCTACAAGGAGGCGCGCGAGCTGGAGGCCTTGCCAGCGCAACTGGAGGCGCTGGAAGCCGAGCAAGCGCAGATTGCCGAAAAGCTGGCCGATCCGGCGCTGTACCAATCCAGCCCGCAGGAGGTCGCCGCGCTTCATGCGCGATCCGAAGCGATCGAGGCCGAATTGCTCGACGCGCTGGCGCGTTGGGAAGCGCTGGAAGCCAAGGCCGCCGAGGCCTGATTGGCGGTTTTGCGGGGGTGGCGCCGGCTCCGTCGTGTTTCACGTGAAACATGGTCACGTGAAACGGGGGCTGGCAACAGGTAGAATGTCGACCATCATGAAATACCCCGAGTCCTTCGATGTCATCGTCATCGGTGGCGGCCATGCCGGCACCGAGGCTGCGCTCGCGTCTGCCCGCATCGGCGTGAAGACGCTGCTGCTGACGCACAACATCGAAACCCTCGGTGCGATGTCGTGCAACCCGTCGATCGGCGGCATCGGCAAGGGCCATCTGGTCAAGGAGGTCGACGCGCTCGGCGGCGCCATGGCGATCGCCACCGACGAAGCGGGGATCCAGTTCCGCACGCTCAATTCCTCCAAGGGCCCGGCGGTGCGCGCCACCCGTGCGCAGGCCGACCGTGTGCTGTACAAGGCGGCGATCCGCCAGCGCCTGGAAAACCAGCCCAATCTCACGCTTTTCCAGCAGGCGGTCGACGACCTGCTGCTGGAAGGCGACCGCGTCGTCGGCGTGAAAACCCAGCTCGGCATCGTGTTCGGCGGCCGCGCGGTGGTGCTGACCGCCGGCACCTTCCTTGCCGGCCTGGTGCACGTCGGGCTGGAAAACTTCCAGGCCGGCCGCATGGGCGACCCGCCTGCCATCTCGCTCGCCGCGCGCCTGCGCGAACTGAAGCTGCCGGCGGGGCGGCTGAAGACCGGCACCCCGCCGCGCATCGACGGCCGCACGATCGATTTCAGCCAGACCCAAATTCAAGCGGGCGACGACCCGGCGCCGGTGTTTTCCTTCATGGGCGAGGCCGCGATGCATCCCGCGCAGCGCCCCTGCTGGATCACGCATACGACGGCGGAAACGCACGAAATCATCAGCGGCGGGCTCGACCGCTCGCCGATGTACACCGGCGTGATCGAAGGCGTGGGGCCGCGCTACTGCCCGTCGATCGAGGACAAGATCACCCGCTTCGCCGACAAGGCCAGCCACCAGATCTTCCTCGAACCCGAGGGGCTCACCACCCACGAGATCTACCCCAACGGCATCTCGACCTCGCTGCCCTTCGACGTGCAACTTAATATCGTGCGCTCGATCCCGGGGCTGGAGCACGCGCACATCCTGCGCCCCGGCTACGCCATCGAATACGACTATTACGATCCGCGCGCCCTCAAAGCCTCGCTCGAAACCAAGTCGATCGCCGGGCTGTTTTTTGCCGGACAGATCAACGGCACCACCGGCTACGAGGAAGCCGCCGCGCAGGGGCTGCTCGCCGGCATCAACGCCGCGCTGCAGGTGCAGGGCAAGGACGCCTGGAGACCGGGCCGCCATGAAGCCTATCTCGGCGTGCTGGTCGACGACCTCATTACGCGCGGCGTCTCTGAGCCTTACCGCATGTTCACCAGCCGCGCCGAATATCGCCTGCAGCTGCGCGAAGACAACGCCGACATGCGGCTGACCGAAGCCGGGCGCGCCATCGGCGTGGTCGATGACGCGCGCTGGGACGCCTTCAACCGCAAGCGCGACGCCGTGGCGCTCGAAACCGGGCGGCTCAAATCGACCTGGGTCAACCCCACGATCCTGCCGGCTGACGAGGCCACGCGTCGCATCGGCCAGCCGATCGAGCGCGAATACAGCCTGTTCGACCTGTTGCGCCGGCCCAACCTGACGTACGCACAGGTGCTGAGCTTGCCCGGCGGCGGGGCAGGGGAGGCCGATTCGCGCGTGGCCGAGCAGGTTGAAATCGCCGCCAAATACCAGGGCTACATCGACCGCCAGAACGACGAGGTCGACAAGCACCGCGAACAGGAAACCCTGCGCCTGCCGTCTGATCTCGACTACGGCCAGCTCACCGCGCTGTCGATGGAAGTGCGCCAGCGTCTGCAGAAAGCGCGCCCGGAAACACTCGGCCAGGCCGCGCGGCTGCAGGGCATCACCCCGGCGGCGATTTCGGTGCTGCTGATCTACGCCAAGCGCGGCTTCAAGCCGGACCCCGAAAAGAAAAGCGCATGAGCGTCGAACAGCAACTCAAGGCGGGGATCGCCGCCCTCGGCCTCGCATTGCCCGCAGGCGCCGAGGCGAAGCTTTTGGCCTACCTGGCGCTGCTCGACAAATGGAACCGCGTCTACAACCTGACCGCTGTGCGCGACGCCGAGCGCATGGTGAGCCATCACCTGCTCGATTCGCTGGCGGCGGTGCCGTTCTTTCAGGGCGGCTGCCCTGATCCGGTTCGTGTCCTCGACGTCGGCAGCGGCGGTGGCCTGCCGGGGATTCCGCTGGCGATTGCGCGGCCGGAATTGCAGGTGACGCTGATCGACAGCATTGCCAAGAAAACCGCTTTTTTGCTGCAGGCGAAGGCCGAGCTGGGGCTGGCCAATCTGCAGGTGGTGACCGGCCGGGTGGAAGACTTTCGGCCGCAAAGCGGTTTCGATGTCATCACTTCGCGGGCGTTTTCCGACCTCAGGGAATTCGTCACGCTGACCCGCCATCTGCTCGAACCGGGCGGTCGCTGGCTGGCGATGAAGGGTCTGTATCCGCACGAAGAGATCGGCGTGCTGCCGGCTGATGCGAGAGTGAGCGCTGACCACGCGCTCGTTGTACCCGGGTTGGACGCAACCCGCCATTTGATCGTACTGGAGCGAACTGCATGAAGATTTTGGCGATCGCCAACCAAAAAGGCGGGGTGGGCAAGACCACCACGGCGGTGAATCTGGCGGCGTGCCTGGCCGACCTCGGGCAGCGCGTGCTACTGGCCGACCTCGACCCGCAGGGCAACGCCACCATGGGTGCCGGCATCGAAAAGCGCACTGCGCTGCCGACGGTGTACCAGATCCTGTTGAACCAGGTGACGGTGCGCGATGCGCGCATGCGTTCCGGCCCCGGCCATTTCGACGTCATCCCGGCCAACCGTGAACTGGCGGGCGCGGAAATCGACCTGGTGAATCTGGAGCAGCGCGATCTGCGGCTGAAAGTGGCGCTGGCGCAGGTGGCCGACGACTACGACTTCGTTCTGATGGATTGCCCGCCGACCCTGAACCTGCTGACGGTCAATGCCTTCGCCGCGGCGCAGGCGGTGCTGATTCCGATGCAGTGCGAGTACTACGCGCTGGAGGGACTGACCGACCTGGTGGCCACCATCAAGAAGGTGAAGCAGCGACTGAATCCCGAGATCCAGATCGAAGGCCTGTTGCGGGTGATGTTCGACCCGCGCAGCACGCTGGCGCAGCAGGTGTCGGACCAGATCAAGCGGCATTTCGGCGACAAGGTGTACGACACCGTGATTCCGCGTAACGTGCGGCTGGCCGAGGCGCCCAGCCACGGCTTGCCGGTGCTGGCCTACGACCGCCAGTGCCGGGGCGCGAAAGCCTATATGGAACTGGCGGAAGAGACCCTGCGGCGCGCAGGCATCACAGCAAAGGAGACAGCATAATGGCCAAACTCAAGGGACTCGGACGCGGACTCGACGCGCTCTTGGGCGGCGAGGACAACGCCGCGCCGCCGCAGGGCGACTTGCGCATGATGCCGGTAACGCAGCTGGCGCCAGGCAAATACCAGCCGCGCACCCAGATGGACAGCGAATCGCTGCAGGAACTGGCCGACTCCATCCGTGCGCAGGGGCTGATGCAGCCCATTCTGGTGCGCGAAGTGGCAAGCGGCTACGAAATCATCGCCGGCGAACGCCGCTGGCGCGCGGCGCAACTGGCGGGCCTCACTGAAATCCCGGTGCTGCTGCGCGAAGTGGCGGACGACGCGGTAGCGGCGATGGCGCTGATCGAAAACATCCAGCGCGAAGATCTCAACGCCATCGATGAAGCGCATGGCCTGCAGCGCCTGATCCAGGAGTTCGGCATGACCCACGATGCGGTGGCGCAGGCGGTCGGCAAGTCGCGCGCGGCGGTGTCTAATTTGCTGCGCTTGCTCAATCTGTCGCATCCGGTGCAGAACATGCTCACCGCCGGGCTGATCGAAATGGGCCACGCGCGCGCGCTATTGCCCCTGCATGCCGGGGCACAGCGCGAGCTGGCACACGAAATCGAAACCCGTGGCCTCTCGGTGCGCGAAGTCGAGCGCCGCGTGGCGCGGCTGAAGGACGCCACCGCAGCGCCTGCCAAACAAGCTGTCTCGCGCGATACCCTCAGGCTGGAAGAGGCGCTGTCGGACGCGCTCGGCATGACGGCCCACGTGCAGACAAACAGCAAGGGTGGCGGCAAGCTGACGCTCAGCTTCGCCAGCGCCGAAGAGTTGCAGGGTTTGTTGCAGCGCCTCGGAATCCAGCTGTAAAAGGGGTTGCGCCGGATGCTTAAGCGGTTGGCGGATATGCAACATCACTACGTACTGAAATTCACCATCAAATAGCTTGATGTTTGCATAGCGCCCCCTAATTCAAGTATCATCGCCGGCTAATGTTTACCGGCATCCAACCCGGCACCCGCCGAGTGGCTGCGGCTCAGGCGGGACTCGCGCCCATCGTCGCACTGGCCTACGGGGCATTTGCCGGAATCGGGGCAGGGTTGTCCGCCTTGTATGGCGTGATGGTGGCGCTGGCGGTCAGTGCAGTGCTGGTCTGGCGCGAACACCAATCGTTGCAGCATCCGGAATGGGATCAGCATCGTTTGATGAAACAGTTCATTCGCGCCGGGATAGAGCGGCTGGTGGTGCTGGTGGTGTTGCTGGTCGTGGGGCTTGGCGTGCTCAAGCTGGCGCCGTTGCCGCTCTTGCTGGGCTTGTTGCTGGCCCAGTTTGGCTGGCTGGCGGCAGCAACAAACCGTCATAAGCAGTAGGTAATCTGTCTGGCCGGCAGGTTTTCGAGGTTGGTTTTGAATGGGTGCACGGAGCGCGCCCATTCAAAACTCACTTGAATTGAATTTGATCACTATGGCTACGGAATACGCTTCCTCTGGCGAGTACATCAAGCACCACCTGCAAAACCTGACCTACGGCCAGCTTCCCGCAGGCCATGAGCGCTATGACGGCACCGTGCTGGCCGAACCGACCTGGACCTTTGCCCACGGCGCCGAAGAAGTCCAGGCCATGGGCTTCTGGTCGATCAACGTCGACAGCATGCTGTTCTCGATCGGTCTCGGCATGCTGTTCCTGTTCTTCTTCCGCATGGCGGCCAAGAAAGCCACCACCGGCGTGCCGGGTGGCTTGCAGAACTTCGTCGAATGGATCGTCGAGTTCATCGACACCTCGGTGCGCGGCTCCTTCTCGCACAAGAATGCGATGGTCGCACCCCTGGCGCTGACGGTCTTCATCTGGATCTTCCTGATGAACGCGATGGACCTCATTCCGGTGGACTGGCTGCCCTATGCTGCAACGCTTGCCGGTGTGCCCTACTTCAAGATCGTGCCGTCGACCGACCCCAACGTCACCTTTGGCCTCGCGCTGTCGGTGTTTGCCCTGGTGTTGTTCTACAGCGTCAAGATGAAGGGCTCGGGCGGCTTCTTCGCCGAGCTGGCCTTCCAGCCGTTCCAGGCCAAAAACCCGATCCTGAAATACCTTGTTTTCATGCCTATCAACCTGTTGCTTGAAGGTGTCAGCCTGATCGCCAAGCCGATCTCGCTCGCCCTGCGTCTGTTCGGCAACATGTACGCCGGCGAAATGATCTTCATCCTGATTGCGCTGATGTTCGGCGGCGGCTGGATTCTGGCTGTATTCGGCGGTGCGTTGCAGTGGGCGTGGGCAGTGTTCCACATCCTCATCATCACGCTGCAGGCCTTTATCTTCATGACGCTGACCATTGTGTACCTGGACATGGCGCATGCCGAGCATCACTGATTTCTGCAGTAACGATTAACTGGTTTTCTGTTTTTAACTTTGATTTTTACTTTTAGGAGCAACAAATGGAAATGACTCAAGCCGTGCTGTTTATCGCTGGTGCCCTGATGATGGGTCTGGGCGCACTCGGTGCAGCCGTTGGTATCGGCATCCTCGGTGGCCGCTTCCTCGAAGGCGCTGCCCGTCAGCCCGAACTGATCCCGATGCTGCGTACCCAGTTCTTCATCGTGATGGGTCTGGTCGACGCCGTGCCGATGATCGCTGTCGGTCTGGCCATGTACGTTCTGTTCGCCGTTGCCGGTTAATTCGCGGGTTGGTACGGAACTTTACTAATCCCGTTATTTAAGGTGCGGATATGAATTTCAACGCAACTTTGATCGGCCAGTCCATCACGTTTATCTTCTTCGTGTGGTTCTGCATGAAGTTCGTGTGGCCGCCGATCATGAACGCGCTCGAGACGCGCAAGAAGCAGATTGCCGACGGCCTCGCCGCGGGCGACCGCGGCAAGCACGAGCTGGAGCTGGCCGCCAAGAAGGCCGCCGACAACCTGCGCGATGCCAAGGCCCAGGCGGCTGAAGTGATTGCCCAGGCTGAAAAGCGTGCTGCGCAAATCGTCGAGGAAGCCAAAATGGCGGCCAAGGAAGAAGGCGATCGTCAGCTGGCTGCCGCTCAGGCCAACATCGACCAGGAAGCCAACCGTGCACGCGAAAGCCTGCGCGAACAGGTGGCGGCGCTGGCCGTGGCTGGCGCAGAGAAGATCCTGCGTCGCGAAGTCAACGCGCAAACGCATGCTGACCTGTTGGGCCAGCTGAAAGCCGAGCTGTAAGCCATGAGCGAACTGTCTACCCTGGCTCGTCCCTATGCCGAAGCGGTTTTCCGCATGGCGAAGGGCGAAAACGACCTGGCGGGCTGGTCGTCACGCGTCGCTACGCTTGCGGCCATCGTTTCCGATGCCCAACTGGCGGCGCTGATCGCCGATCCGGCGGTGTCGTCGGATCGTGTGGCCAGCCTGATCATCGAGGTGGCTGGTGCCGACCTCGGCGAGCGCGGCAGCAACTTCGTCAAGGTGCTGGCTGAAAATGGCCGCCTGACGGTGCTGCCTGAAATCGCCACGCAATTCGAGACGCTCAAGGCGCATGCCGAAGGCACGCTCGAGGCGACGATCACCAGCGCTCAGGAACTGACGCAGGCACAGATCGACGATCTGGTAGCTGGACTCAAGACCAAGTTCAACCGTGCTGTGAACGTGCAGGTGGCGGTTGATCCGGAACTGATCGGCGGCGCAGTGATTGCGATTGGCGACCAGGTCATAGACGGCTCGGTGAAGGGGCGGCTGCAGCGCATGTCCTTCGCCCTCCAGGCTTAAGGCGCTCTCAGGCTCATCCAACTCATATTTATCGGAACCTCACGGTTCGGAGAACAAAATGCAATTGAATCCAAGCGAAATCAGCGAACTGATTAAAGCCAAGATCGAAAACCTCAGTGCCTCGAGCGAACTGCGCACCCAGGGCACGATCGTTTCCGTCACCGACGGCATCGTCCGCATTCATGGTTTGTCCGACGTGATGTCGGGTGAAATGATCGAGATGCCGGGCAACACCTTCGGCGTGGCGCTGAACCTCGAGCGCGACTCGGTCGGCGCGGTGATCCTGGGCGATTACGAACACATCACCGAAGGCGACGTGGCCAAGTGCACCGGCCGCATTCTGGAAGTGCCGGTTGGCCGTGGCCTGCTCGGCCGTGTGGTGAACTCGCTGGGCCAGCCGATCGACGGCAAGGGCCCCGTCGCCGCCGACCGAACCATGCCGATCGAGCGCATTGCCCCCGGCGTGATCGAACGTAAATCGGTTGACCAGCCGGTGCAGACCGGCTTGAAGTCGATCGACGCCATGGTCCCGGTCGGCCGCGGCCAGCGCGAACTGATCATTGGCGACCGACAGACCGGCAAGACCGCCGTCGCGATCGACGCCATCATCAACCAGAAGGGCACCGGCGTTAAGTGCATCTACGTTGCCATCGGCCAGAAGGCCTCTTCGGTGGCCAACGTGGTGCGCAAGCTGGAAGAGCATGGCGCAATGGATCACACCATCGTCGTCGCCGCGACCGCGTCCGACGCTGCTGCCATGCAGTACATCGCACCGTACTCCGGCTGCACCATGGGCGAGTTCTTCCGCGACATCGGCGAAGATGCGCTGATCGTGTACGACGACCTCACCAAGCAGGCTTGGGCCTATCGCCAGGTGTCGCTGCTGCTGCGCCGTCCGCCGGGCCGCGAAGCTTACCCCGGCGACGTGTTCTATCTGCACTCGCGTTTGCTCGAGCGCGCCGCGCGCGTCAACGCCGACTACGTCGAAAAGATCACCAACGGCGCCGTCAAGGGCAAGACCGGCTCGCTGACCGCGCTGCCGATCATCGAAACGCAGGCCGGTGACGTGTCCGCCTTCGTGCCGACCAACGTGATTTCGATTACGGACGGCCAGATCTTCCTCGAGACCGACCTCTTCAATGCCGGCATCCGTCCCGCGATCAACGCCGGTCTGTCGGTGTCCCGCGTCGGTGGTGCTGCGCAGACCAAGGTCATCAAGAAGCTCGGCGGCGGTATCCGTCTGGCCCTGGCGCAGTACCGCGAACTCGCGGCCTTCGCCCAGTTTGCGTCCGACCTCGACGAAGCCACCCGCAAGCAACTTGAGCGTGGCCGTCGCGTGACCGAACTGATGAAGCAGGCGCAGTACTCGCCGATGTCGGTTTCGCAGATGGCGCTGACCCTTTTCGCCGTCAACAAGGGCTATATGGACGACGTCGAGGTCAACAAGATCCTGCCGTTCGAATCCGCACTGCTGGCCTTCATGAAGTCCAAGTACGCCAGCATCATGGACACCATCGAAACCAGCGGAAACCTGGATGACGCCACCGAGAAGGCGCTCACCGCCGCGGTGGACGAGTTCAAGAAAACCGGCGTCTATTGAGATAGACCGCGCTGATTCGCAGCAGCTGGTTTAAGGAGAAACAATGGCAGCCGGAAAAGAAATTCGGACCAAGATCAAGAGCGTGGAAAACACGCGCAAGATCACCAAGGCCATGGAAATGGTCGCGGCGTCCAAGATGCGCAAGGCGCAGGACCGTATGAAGGCCGCGCGTCCCTACGCTGAAAAGATCGCCAATGTGGCGACCCACATGGCGTATGCGCATACGGAATACAAGCACCCGTTCGTGATTGCGCGCGAAAACGTCAAGCGTGTCGGCGTCATTATCGTCACCTCGGACAAGGGCCTGTGCGGCGGCCTCAACACCAATGCTTTCCGCATGCTGGTCAACCAGATGAAGCAATGGGAGGCCGCCGGCGTCGGTATCGACGTCACCGCGATCGGCAACAAGGGCCTGGGTTTCATGCAGCGCCTGGGCGCCAACGTGGTGTCGCAGCTGGTCAGCATCGGCGACGCACCGCACATGGAGAAACTGATCGGCCCGGTCAAGGTCATGCTGGACGCGTACATGGACGGCCGCATCGATGCGCTGTACATCGTCTATAACCGCTTCATCAACACGATGAAGCAGGAGCCGACGCTGACCCAGTTGCTGCCCCTGGCGCAACTGGAGAGCACCGAGGAAGCCAGCCTGAAAACGCATTGGGACTACATTTATGAGCCCGATGCCAAGCCGGTCGTGGACGGCATGCTGATGCGCTACATTGAATCGCTGGTGTACCAGGGTGTTGCCGAGAATATTGCGTGCGAGCAGTCGGCGCGGATGGTGGCGATGAAGGCCGCCTCCGACAACGCCAAGGACGTGATCGGCGAACTGAAGCTGATTTACAACAAGACCCGTCAGGCCGCGATCACGAAGGAATTGTCCGAGATCGTCGCGGGTGCCGCTGCAGTTTGAGCGCTTACAGAATTTAATTTTTTAGGAAATCAACATGAGCAACGGAAAAATTGTTCAGATCATCGGCGCCGTGGTGGACGTGGAGTTTTCACGTGACTCCATGCCGAAGGTCTTCGAAGCGCTGAAAATGCAGACGCCGGAACTGACGATGGAAGTCCAGCAGCAGCTGGGTGACGGCGTCGTTCGCGCCATTGCGATGGGCTCCACTGACGGCCTGCGTCGCGGCATGGAAGTACTCGCGACCGGCAACCCGATCATGGTGCCGGTCGGCCAGGCAACCCTGGGCCGCATCATGAACGTCCTGGGCACGCCCATCGACGAAGCCGGCCCGGTCAACACCGACACCCATATGCCGATCCACCGCAAGCCGCCGGCGTATGCCGACCAGGCCGCGACGGTTGAGATTCTTGAGACGGGCATCAAGGTCATCGACCTGATCATGCCGATCGCCAAGGGCGGTAAAGTCGGCCTGTTCGGCGGCGCTGGCGTGGGCAAGACCGTGACCCTGATGGAGCTGATCCGCAACATCGCCGTTGCGCACTCCGGCTTCTCGGTGTTCGCCGGTGTCGGTGAGCGCACTCGCGAAGGCAACGACTTCTATCACGAGATGAAAGAGGGCGGTGTGCTGGACAAGGTTGCGCTGGTCTACGGCCAGATGAACGAGCCCCCGGGTAACCGTCTGCGCGTCGCGCTGACCGGCCTGACCATGGCCGAATACTTCCGCGACGAAGGCCGCGACGTGCTGCTGTTCGTCGACAACATCTACCGCTACACCCTGGCCGGTACCGAAGTGTCCGCACTGTTGGGCCGGATGCCGTCTGCCGTGGGTTACCAGCCGACGCTGGCCGACGAAATGGGCCGTCTGCAGGAGCGCATCACCTCCACCCGCACCGGCTCGATCACCTCGTTCCAGGCCGTGTACGTGCCGGCGGACGACTTGACCGACCCGTCGCCCGCTACCACCTTTGCCCACTTGGACGCCACCCTGGTGCTGTCGCGTCAGGTTGCCGAACTGGGTATCTACCCGGCGGTGGACCCGCTCGACTCGACCTCGCGGATTCTCGATCCGCAGGTGGTCGGCGAAGAGCACTACGGTGTGGCCCGCGCAGTACAGGGCACCCTGCAGAAGTACAAGGAACTGCGTGACATCATCGCGATTCTGGGCATGGACGAACTGTCGCCGGAAGACAAACTGGCCGTGTCCCGTGCACGTAAAATCCAGCGCTTCCTGTCGCAGCCCTTCTTCGTCGCCGAAGTGTTCACCGGTGCGCCGGGCAAGTACGTGACGCTGAAAGAAACCATCGCCGGCTTCAAGGCGATCGTCGAAGGCGAATACGACCATCTGCCCGAGCAGGCCTTCTACATGGTCGGCACGATCGAAGAAGCCGTCGAAAAAGCGAAGACGATTCAGTAATGCCGGTGAAGGCGGCGGGGTGAAGGGTAAAGGGTGAAGGTAAAGGGTGAAAACCCGCAGGCCTTTCCCCTCCCTTCCCCCTTCCCCCTTCTCCCTTCACTAAGGAAGAAGTAATGGCCATGACCCTACACGTCGACATCGTCAGCGCAGAAAAATCACTCTACTCCGGTACTGCCGAAGTGGTGATCGCCCCCGGCCAGCGCGGCGAGCTCGGCATCTACCCGCGTCACACGCCGCTGTTGACCACGCTGAAGCCCGGCTCGGTCCGCATCAAGGTGCCGAATCAGGCAGAAGAAGAACTGGTTTACGTCTCCGGCGGCATTCTCGAAGTGCAGCCGCATGTCGTTACCATCCTGTCCGACTCCGCCATTCGCGGCGCCGACCTCGACGAAGCCAAGGCGCTCGAAGCCATGCGCGCTGCTGAGGAAGCCATGAAGGACAAGGCGGCCAACATTGACTACGCGCAGGCGCAGGTCGAACTGGCGCAGGCGGTGGCCCAGCTGGCAGCAATCAAGAAACTGCGCAAGCTGACTTGATCCGGATCCAGACGTCGCGAAGATGTAAAAAGGGCAGCCGTACGGCTGCCCTTTTTGTTGCCAAAAACATGCTGCCTGGCTGAAGCTTGACTGGGCTCTGCAAGAAAACCGGTCGCACTCCAAACCAGCGACCCGTAAAGCCTCCAATCCCCGTTAATCGCCTTCTGCCAATGTCGTGAAACGGCGAAGCGCAGTTGAGGTAGCCCCCCGCCAGCGGCTGCCGACCCTCCCACCCGGTTACGCGAGCCGGAGGTCCTGCATGCGTGCATGGCGCTGTAAGGGGTGTTCCTGTCGTCGCAACATGTCGAGCCCCGACGATAAAAAATCGAAGGGAACTTATGTGCGCTGGCGAACGGACTCACTACAGGAATCAACATAAGATGAATCATTGGGTGAGAAAAAGTCCTGGAAGCAAAATTATTTGCTTCCAGGATGCCCATCAAGCTTTGCTTGAGTTCACAAAAAGAGGACCACCATCATGCGAACAACCCCCTTAATTCTCAGTATTCTTGCCGCCACCCTTATTTCTGCCGGGGTGTCCAGCGCATATGCAGCTCAAGGCGTTTTTTACGATCCGTCCAACGCCGCCAGCCCGACCGGCTTTACCACCGGTTATGAACTCAAACGGACGATTGGCTGTCCTGGCCGCGGTCTGATGGATACTCCGTGCCCCGTGCCGGCGACTCCCGAGCCGGTAGCCGTCGCACCCGCACCGATCCCCGCGCCCGCTTATGTCGCTCCGGTTGCCGTCGCTCCAGTTGCCGTCGCACCGGCAGCCGTCGCACCCGCGCCTACTCCCGCGCCGCCCCAGAAGCTGGTTTTGAAGGGCGTGAATTTCGATTTCGATAAAGCCGCCTTGCGTCAGGAAGACATCGCCATCATGGATCGCGATGTCGTGGGCCTGGAGAAATGGGAGAATGTGAACATTGAGGTGGCGGGCCACACGGATAGCCGTGGTACTGACGCATACAACATGAAGCTGTCGCAGGAGCGCGCTGAAGCAGTCCGCAATTATCTGATCAGCAAGGGTGTCGCGGGCGATCGCCTGAGCGCCAAGGGGTATGGTGAATCCCAACCGGTCGCCAGCAATGATACGGATGAAGGCCGCTTTGAGAACCGTCGCGTCGAGCTGATTCCAGTAAACAAGTAAGTTAATGACTATCGAAAACGGGGGCTTCGGCCCCCGTTTTTTTATGACTGAACGAGCGGACGCTCAATGCCGGGTTACAGCAGAGGACTGTCATGGCGTTCGCCGCGTTCGTAGACCACATGGGCTCGTCCGACCAGCAACAAGTCCAGCGGGCCAATGCGAGAAATATCCTTGTTCGTATATGGTAAGCGGTGAAGGACATAGCGCATGGCGTTCAGGCGCGCCCGCTTCTTGTCGTCGGACTTGATGACTGTCCACGGCGAATCGGCCGTGTCGGTATAAAAGAACATCGATTCCTTGGCCTTGGTGTAGTCATCCCATTTGTCGAGCGAAGCCAGGTCGATCGGTGATAGCTTCCACTGCTTGAGGGGGTGAACCTCGCGCTCCTTGAACCGGCGCCGCTGTTCCTCACGGCTGACTGAAAACCAAAACTTGATCAGATGCACGCCGCTGCGGACCAGATTGCGTTCGAACTCAGGAGCTTGGCGCATGAATTCCATATATTCATCCTGATCACAGAAGCCCATCACGCGCTCGACGCCGGCGCGGTTGTACCAGGAACGATCGAACAGGGCGATCTCGCCCGCGGTCGGCAGGTGCTGAACATAGCGCTGGAAATACCATTGGCCGCGCTCGGTCTCGGTCGGCTTTTCCAGGGCGACGACATGGGCGCCCCGCGGGTTGAGGTGCTCCATGAAGCGTTTGATGGTGCCGCCCTTGCCCGCTGCATCGCGGCCTTCAAACAGGATGACCACCTTCTGACCGGTCTCCTTGACCCACGCCTGAAGCTTCAACAACTCGACCTGCAGACGATATTTCTGATACTCGTAGCTTTTGCGAGACATCAGGTTCTTATAGGGATACGCGCCATCGCGCCAGTCGTCTGCCAACGCTTCATCCGGATTGAGGGTTGGGGCCGGCTCAGAGGGCGATCGACTCAGCAGGGCTTCGCGCAGTACGGCGGCATCTTCAGGCGACGCGCCGGAAAGAATTGCCTTGAGCGATTGGGCGAACGCCGGTTGCTCGGTGGCGGCATGACTCAGGATGTCGCTAACCGCTACAATCTTGGAGTCTTGAGCGGCCTCAACGGATTCATGGACCGTAAAGGCCTCGATGCCCCGGCTAGTGCGTGAAGGAGAAATATCCCCGGCAGCTGCCGCGCGAGGCGTGCGCTTGCGGGACGAAGCGGATATCTTGGGCTTGCTGGTGCGGGTCGAGGGGGGGCGCTTGGTAGTCAAAACAACGTCCTTTCAGGAGTAAGTCAGGGCGGAAAACAAGAATGCAAAGAATAAAGCCGTACTATCCATTAAAGACCAAAAGGTCTTCTATGTGAATCCATTCAGGTTCGAAAAAATAAAACGTGTAGGAGTGCGGATCATTGATGACGTGCACAGTCAACCACGTGCAGCCAAGAATCATAATGAAGCGCGGCCCAGGCTTTATACTTGGCGCGCATCTTGCAAAAAACACAGCATAAACGATCAACAACCCCTACTGTTACCCATGCAACCAAAGCTCGAAATCCTGATCCTGGCAGCGGGAAAGGGAACACGGATGCGCTCGGATCTTCCCAAAGTGCTTCACGGCCTGGCAGGTAAACCCTTGCTGGGGCATGTGGTGGATGCCGCCCATGCTCTGGGTGCAACGCAAACCTGCGTGGTGTATGGCTTCGGTGGCGAGGCCGTGCCGCAGGCGCTGGCTGACGACAAACTGACGTTCGTGCTTCAGGCCGAACAGCACGGCACCGGCCATGCGGTGAAGCAGGCGTTGCCACAGCTCGCCGACGACAGTGTGACGCTGGTGCTATACGGCGATGTGCCCTTGACCCATGTTTCGACCCTGAAGCCGCTGGTGGCGGCCGCGCAATCCGGAAAGCTGGGCCTGCTGACCGTGAAGCTGGCGCACCCCGACGGCTATGGGCGCATCGTGCGTGAAAACAGCCGGGTCATGCGCATCGTCGAGCACAAGGATGCGACGCCGGCGGAGCGTGCGATCCAGGAGGTCAACACCGGCATCCTCGCGGTGGCGACGCGCCAGCTGAAGCGCTGGATTGCCGAATTGAAAAACGACAACGCGCAGGGCGAGTACTACCTGACCGACATCATCGCGATGGCGGTGCGTGATGGCGTCGAGGTGGAGACGCATCATCCGGCGTACGAGTGGGAAGTGCTGGGCGTCAACAGCAAGGCGCAGCTGGCCCAGCTCGAGCGCATCCACCAGAACGAGATCGCGCAGGCGCTGCTGGACGCCGGGGTGACGCTGCTGGACCCGGCGCGGCTCGACGTGCGCGGCAGCCTGGCCTGCGGCCGCGATGTCGTCATCGACGTCAACTGCGTGTTTGAAGGCCAAGTAGAACTGGGCGACAGCGTGCAAGTGGGCGCTCACTGCGTGCTGCGCAACGTGACCGTGGCAGCGGGCACCCGCATCGACGCCTTTACCCTGATCGACGACGCCACCATCGGCGAAGCCAACCGCCTGGGTCCGTTTTCGCGCATCCGTCCCGGCACCACCCTGGCGCGCGACGTGCACGTCGGCAACTTCGTCGAGATCAAGAACAGCCAGATCGACGACGGCTCCAAGATCAACCATCTGTCCTACGTCGGCGACACCACCATGGGCAAGCGGGTCAACATTGGCGCCGGCACCATCACCTGCAACTACGATGGCGCCCACAAGCACCGCACGGTGATCGAGGACGAGGTGTTCGTCGGTTCCGACACCCAGCTGGTGGCGCCGGTTACCGTTGGCCGCGGCGCCACCCTGGGCGCCGGCACCACGCTGACGAAGGATGCGCCCGCGGGTGAACTCACCCTGTCGCGGGCGAAGCAGCTCACCATCGCCGGCTGGAAGCGGCCGGTCAAACAGAAAAAGGAAGGCTAGGCATGTGCGGCATTGTCGGCGCGGTAGCGCAACGTAACGTCGTTCCCATCCTGCTCGAAGGCCTGCGGCGCCTCGAGTACCGCGGCTACGATTCGGCCGGCCTCGTCATCATCAATGGCGGGCTGCAGCGGGTGCGCAGCATTGGTCGTGTCGCCTCGCTGGCGGACGAATGCGCGGCGCAGCAGGTGCAAGGCAAGCTCGGCATTGCGCACACGCGCTGGGCCACCCACGGCGCGCCGACGGAAGCCAACGCCCACCCGCATGTCAGCGGCACGCTTGCCGTGGTTCACAACGGCATCATCGAGAATCACGAGGCGCTGCGCACCCGGCTCAAGGCCGCGGGGTTCGCCTTCACGTCGGAGACCGATACCGAGGTCATCGCGCACCTGATCAACCTGTATTACCGCGACAGCGGCGACATGCTCGCCGCCACCCGCGCAGCCGTGGCCGAACTCGAAGGTGCCTACGCGATCGGCGTGGTAAGTGAAGACTCACCCAGCCGCCTGGTCTGTGCGCGCAAGGGGAGCCCGCTGCTGATCGGGCTGGGCATCGAGGAAAATTTCATCGCCTCCGATGTCTCGGCCCTGCTGCCGGTGACCCAGCGCGTCATGTACCTGGAAGAGGGCGACGTCGCCGACATCGGCCTGCTGGCCGTGAGCGTTTACGACGCCACGGGCAAACCGGTCGACCGCAGCGTGCACATTTCCGAGCTGTCGGCCGACATGGCCGAGCTCGGCAACTACCGTCACTTCATGCAGAAGGAAATCCACGAGCAACCGCGCGCGCTGACCGACACGCTGCTGACCGCGGTGGCCCAGGATCATGTGCAGCCCGAATGGTTCGGCTTCGAAGCCGCCGAGGTGTTGAGCCAGGTCAACGCGGTGACCTTCCTCGCCTGCGGCACCAGCTACCATGCGGCCAAAGTCGCCACCTACTGGCTGGAAGCAATTGCCGGCATTCCGGCGCGGGCCGAGATCGCCAGCGAGTACCGTTACCGTACCTCGGTGCCCAATCCCGACGCGCTGATCGTCACCATCTCGCAGTCGGGCGAAACCGCCGACACCCTGGCCGCGCTCAACCACGCCAAGGCGCTGGGACAGAGCCGGACGCTGACGATCTGCAACGTGCCGGAGTCAGCGCTCACCCGCGCCTCGCGCCTTAAATTCCTGACCCGCGCGGGACCGGAAATCGGCGTCGCCTCGACCAAGGCCTTCACCACCCAGCTGGCCGGCTTGTTCCTTTTGACGCTGGTGCTGGCCAAGCTGCGCGGGCGGCTCACCGAGCAACAGGAATCCGCGTACCTGGCCGAACTGCGCAGCCTGCCGAACAAGACGCAGCAGGTGCTGGCGCTGGAGCCGCAGGTTGAGGCCTGGTCACAGCGCTTCGCCAACAAGCACCACGCGCTCTTCCTCGGCCGCGGTGTGCATTACCCGATCGCCCTGGAAGGCGCGCTGAAGCTGAAGGAGATTTCCTACATCCACGCCGAGGCCTACCCGGCGGGCGAACTCAAGCACGGACCGCTGGCGCTGGTGGATGAAGACATGCCGGTCATCACCATCGCCCCCAACGACCAGCTGATCGAAAAGCTGAAGTCGAACCTGCAGGAAGTGCGCGCGCGCGGCGGCGAGTTGTATGTGTTTGCCGACGGCGATGTGACGATCGACGCTTCAGAGTTTGTGCATGTGATCAAGCTGCCCGGCGGCAGCAACGGCGCGCTGTCGCCGATCCTGCATACCGTGCCGCTGCAAATGCTGTCGTATCACGCCGCCCTGCAAAAAGGCACTGACGTCGACAAACCCCGAAATCTGGCGAAATCCGTCACGGTGGAGTGAAACGGGGCGCAAAAAAGTCTACCCGGAATCCGGAGCTGAATCTGAAGACGGCAACCGGCCAACTGCTGCCATTCGAACAATTCAGGAAGCTTCCATCTGAACGACCGCTGTACTTCGCAACAGGTCAGAAGGGTAATTGCGGCTCCTCTGTCTTGGCTGTAGCCCAAGCGAGCCACTCACTGAGTATCTGTCGTTCAAAAAACCTTGGGCGCGAATTGAAGCAGGTCAACTCTCTGCTCTATGCTGCATTACCTGGTTCTTCCTGGCCGTGAGAAACGAATTAACCAGCCAGTGTCCGACAATCGTGAGAATCAGCAATGCCAGCGCACCCAAAGCCCAAATTGCCCAAATCAACGGGTTGAGCCAATCGATGGCCGAGGCAAAGTAGGGCACGGCCTGGGTTACTCCTTCGATAAAGCTAAGAAGACCGGTTTGAATTGAGTGTATCCACGCGGGATCAATCCACAACGCCAGCCAGGGCGGTACCGGTATGTTGTTGACAAATGCACCCAGGTCGTTTGGCAGAGTGCTGCCGAAGCTTTGTGCTACCCAGTCAACGAGATGCACAGTGAGCAATGTCATCCCTGTCCAGACAGCCAGAATCAGGATAAACAGGGACCAAACAATCGTCTTCATGTCAGTGATGTTCTCTTCATATAGAGGTTGTTTCTGAAATTTTCGTTCTTGCTGGATTGCCAATCAGACTGCCATCGTGGTTCGACGGTTCCCCCCGAACTTAACCCCTTTTCTAAAGGCACCTCCGGCACAGGCATGGGTTTGAATCATGCCCCTTACACACAAGTCCATCTGCGATGTCGAGTGACCGATCCATCAGTTACCTGTCATTGAAAATTTGGGAGAGCAATCGACCGGTATGGGTCCGTAACTGCTGGTCCGTTTTCAACATCGCAGACCACAAACAACAGGCAGTGGCCTATCTCTTGAACAACACAGGATCCCTGATACCCATAAAAAACGCGGCTTCGGGCCGCGTTTTTATGGCAAGACAGGCGGGCTCAATGCCGCTTGTGGTCTTCCTTCAGTGCAAGGGTGGCGACCTGGACGCGGTTTCTCAGCCCCAGCTTTTCCATGATGTTGCGCAGGTGGTTGCGCACGGTGTTTTCCGACAGCGTCATCTGGTAGGCGATGGCCTTGTTGGACAGGCCTTCCTTCACGTGGTTGACGATTTCCATTTCGCGCGCGGTCAGCGCCGACAGGGCGCTGTTGTTGAGCTCGCCGCGCGCCATCTTCTGCATGATGTTGAGCGGGAAGCTGCTCTGGCCGTCGCACACGCTGCGGATGGCGGCCAGCACCTGCTCGGGGTCGCTCGACTTGATGACGTAGCCGTCGACGCCGGACGAGATCGCCTCGGAGATTTCCTCGTCGGAATCGGCGATGGTGAGCATGATGACCTTGATGCCGAGGTCGCGCAGGTCGGAGACGAGATCTAGCCCGTCGGCATCGGGCAGCGAGCGGTCGAGCAGGGCGGCGTCGGCGCGATTGCCGGCAGCAATCCAGTCACGCAGCTCGGCAGCATTGGCCAGTTGCGCGGTCAGCGCCAGATCCGGCTCCTGCTGGATATAGCCGGCCACCCCCATGCGCAGCAGGGGATGGTCGTCGATGAGGATGATGTTCAGGGGGGTAGGCATGTTGTCTCCACTACAAATATTGTTATGCCCGATTAGGTGGGCAGGCCGCGAGGCTTGCGCGGCGCATTCTGGAACAATGAATCATAAACCGGAATCGGCAGCCATTTCAGCACCCGTGCCGCCCAGGCCATCTGCCAGGGTATGACGGTGTAAGCGCGTCGTCGTTCAATGCAGCGCGACACCTTGTTTGCGGCAATTTCAGCGGACATCTTGAACGGCATGGCATAGGGGTTGACCTGCGTCATCGGCGTGTCGATATAGCCGGGCGCCACCGTCACCACCGCGATGCCGCGTGCCTTCAGCTCCAGCCGTAAGGCTTCGAGATACACCGTGGCGGCGGCCTTCGAGGCCGAATAGGCTCCGCCGCCCGGCAGGCCGCGCACTCCTGCCACGCTGGATATCGCGCACAACACGCCGCCGCGGGGCTGCATGCCGGCGATGAAGGGCTGGAAGGTGTGCACCAGCCCCAGCACGTTGGCATCCATCACCGCGCGAAACACCGGCGCGTCGAGGGCCTCCTCGGTCAGGGTGCCGACGCTGATGCCGGCCGCCGCGATGACGATGTCGGGCGCGCCAACATCGTTCACGAAGGCCGCGGCCGCCGTCTGCATGGCGGCGGCGTCGCGCACGTCGGCTTGATACAGCCGCGCATCCAGTCCTGTCGCGGCGACCTGCAGGCCTTCAAGCCGACGCCCGGCCAGGCCCAGCTGCGCGCCCTGTTGGCCGTAGTGGCGCGCCAGCGCCGCCCCGAGCCCGGAACTCGCGCCGGTGATAAAAACCTTGAGCGGAGGGTTCAAGACGGCGTGTGCATCGCGTTACTTGGCGGGTTTGGCGCTGCGCTCGGCGCGCGCCTTGACGATCAGCTGGTCGAGCACTTCGAACAGCCGTGCCTGCCCGCCGGCCATCGATACCGAGGTGAGGTATTTGCCGTCGATGATGAAAGCCGGCACCCCGCCGATGGCGTAAGTCGTTGCCAGCCGCGCGCCCTGTGTGGCCTTGGACTGGGTGGAGAAGGAATTGTAGATGCCTTCGAATTTCTTGCGGTCGACGCCCTGCTTGGCGATCCAGCCACCCAGCACCGCGGGGTCGTTGAGGTTGAGGTTTTCCACATGATAGGCATCGAACACCTTGTCGTGCAGGCGGCCGAGCAGGTTCATCTGCTCCAGCGTGTAATAGAGCTTGGCGCCAGGCATCCAGTCATCGCGGAACACGGCCGGCACGCGGCGCACCTGGGCATCCTTGGGCAGCGTTTTCAGCCAGGTGTTGAGCGCGGGCTCGAGCTGGAAGCAGTGCGGGCAGCGATACCAGAAGAATTCAAGCACTTCGATTTTCTGACCGGTGGCCACGGGCTGCGGGTTTTTCAGGCGGGCGTAATCGTGTCCCTCGAAGGCTTCCGGGCCCGCGGCCACGGCAGACAGGGACAAAACAGCGGCGGCAACAAAAGCCAGTGCACGGTTGAACATCGAGGCGTCTCCTAGGGGGTGGGAACTTCTTTGACCAGCGTGGCCGGGATATTGTTCTGCGTCAGCAGCGTGCGGGTGCGATTAACTTCGTCCATCGCCAGCAGCGGGCCGACGCGCACGCGGTGAAACACACCCTTGTCCGCCACCTCGGTGGTCTGGATGACCGCCTCGATGCCGAGCAGGGCGAGCTGCGCCTTCAGGTTGTCGGCGTCGGCCGGATTCTGGAACGCGCCGGCCTGCAGGTAATAGCGCGTCACCGGCGCGGCCGGTGCGGTGGCCGTCGGCATTTCGGTGGGGGTGTCGCTTGGCAGCACCTTGTAGAAATCGAAGCTGGGCGCGGTTTCGGGGGTGGCGGGCGCGGCCGGGCTGGGGGCGGGCCTGGATGCGGGCGCGGCGGACTCGAACGGGTTGTTGCCGGTGATCCACAAGGCAACGCCCACGGCCAGGATGGCGCCGACGATGAGTCCGATCATCACGCCGGTAAAGACGGGACTTTCGTTCGAGCGGCGGTGGTTGCGGGAAGCTTGTTTTGCCATGGCTACATTTTCTCCGGGGCCGATACGCCGAGCAAGGCCAGGCCGTTGACGATCGCAATGCGGGTGGCGTCGGCCAGCGCCAGGCGGGCGAGCTTCGTCGCCGCGTCGTCGACCAGGAATTTTTCGGCGTTGTACCAGGCGTGGAAATCGCCCGCCAGCATCTGCAGGTAATGCACCAGCAGATGCGGCGCCAGTTCGCGCGCGGCAGTGGCGACGGTTTCGGGATATTCGGCGAGGCGCTGCATCAGCGCCAGTTCGTGCGGCGCGGTCAGCGGCGCGAGATCGGCGGCATCCAGCGCGTCGGCCATGCCGCCCCATTCCTCGAACACGCGGCAGATGCGCGCGTGCGCGTACTGCACGTAGTACACCGGGTTGTCGGTGTTGCGGGCGAGCGCCAGGTCGACGTCGAAGATGTATTCGGTGTCAGCCTTGCGCGACAGCAGGAAGAAGCGCACCGCGTCCTTGCTGGTCCAGTCGATCAGGTCGCGCAGCGTGACGTAGCTGCCGGCGCGCTTGGAGATTTTCACCTCCTCGCCGCCGCGCATGACCCGGATCATCGTGTGCAAGAGGTAATCGGGATAACCTTCGGGGATGCCGACGCCGGCGGCCTGCAGACCGGCGCGCACGCGGGCGATGGTGCCGTGGTGGTCGGTGCCCTGGATGTTGATCGCGCGCTCGTAGCCGCGCTCCCACTTGGCGATGTGATAGGCGACGTCCGGCACGAAATAGGTGTAGGTGCCGTCGGATTTCTTCATCACGCGGTCCTTGTCGTCGCCGTAGTCGGTGGTCCTGAGCCACAGCGCGCCGTCCTGTTCGTAGGTCTTGCCGGCGTCGACCAGCTTTTGCACGGTCGCCGCGACGCGCCCGCTGGTGTACAGGCTCGACTCCAGATAATAGTGGTCGAAGCGCACCGCGAAGGCCTTGAGGTCGAGGTCCTGCTCGTGGCGCAGGTAGGCGACGGCGAACTGGCGGATGCTGTCGAGATCATCGACGTCGCCCGACGCGGTGAATTCGCGGTCGTCCGACTTCACCGTTTGCTTGGCCAGGAAATCCGCCGCGATGTCGGCAATGTAGTCGCCGTTGTAAGCGGATTCCGGCCACGCGGCGTCGCCCGGTTTCAGGCCCTTGGCGCGCGCCTGCACGCTCGCCGCCAGCGTGGCGATCTGCACCCCGGCGTCGTTGTAGTAGAACTCGCGAAACACGTCCCAGCCCTGCGCCGCATACAGATTGCAGAGGGCGTCGCCGAGCGCCGCCTGACGGCCGTGGCCGACGTGCAGCGGGCCGGTCGGGTTGGCGGAAACGAACTCGACCAGCATCTTGTGGCCGCGGCCGGCATCGCCACGGCCGAAAGCTGCACCCGCCGCACGGATCTGCGGCACCAGGCCGTGCCATGCTGCCGGCGTGAGGTGGAAATTGATGAAGCCGGCGCCGGCGATTTCCGCCTTGGCGATCAGCGGCGATTTCGGCAGCTCGGTCAGGATGCGCTGCGCCAGTTCGCGCGGGTTCTGCTTCAGCGGACGCGCCAGCTGCATCGCGGCGTTGCTGGAAAAATCGCCGTGGGCAGGATTCTTCGGGCGTTCGATTTCGAGGCTGACCGGCGCATCGGGCGCCACGACTTCGAGGGCTTCGCCGATCAGGAGTGCGATCTGGTCTTTAAGGGGATGGCTGTTGGACATGGTTACAAAGAGGACGGCAAGCCGCGCGCACTCAGTGTTCGAAATGGGTAGCCCGCGATTATAAGCGCCGCGCCCGGGGCATCCAAACGCCGCGGCGGAACGCGCCCTGCAATTCAGAACGCCAGCGGATCGACGTCGAGCGACCAGCGCGCCACCCGTGGCCGGATGCTGTCGAGTTGCGGCCGCCAGTCGCGCACGAAGGCCTGAAGCGCCTGGCGCTGGGCCGACTGGATCAGCAGCTGCGCGCGCTCCAGGTTGGCGACGCGCGCCATCGGCGCCGGGGTGGCGCCGAACACGCTGACGCGGGCATCGTCGGGCGCCAGCGCGGCGGCACGGTGCAGGAAGGCCAGCGCCGCCTCCATCGTCGTTGCCTCGGCGCGCAGCAGCACCTGGCGCGTGAAAGGCGGCAACTCCATTTGCTTGCGTTCGGCCAGTAGTTCGCGCGCATAACCGGCAAAGTCGTGGCGCTGCAGGTAGCGAAACAAAGGGTGGTCGGGAAAGGCGGTCTGGATCAGCACGCGTCCGGGCTTGTCGGCGCGTCCGGCGCGTCCGGCCACCTGCATCAGCTGCGCGAACAGGCGCTCGGTGGCGCGAAAGTCGGGGCTGTAGAGCGCGCCGTCGGTGTCGAGGATCAGCGCCAGCGTCATGTTGGGAAAGTCGTGACCCTTCGCCAGCATCTGGGTGCCGACCAGGATGTCGACTTCGCCGCCATGCACCGCTTCGCCGAGTTCGGCCCAGGCGCGCGGACGCATGGTGTCGCGGTCGATGCGGCGGATGCGCGCGGTGGGCAGAACGGCGGCGAGGGTCTCCTCCAGCCGCTGGGTGCCCTGGCCGAGCGGCTTCAAGTCGGGGTTGCCGCAGCTTGGACATTCGGACGGGATGCGCGTCTCAAATCCGCAGTGGTGGCATTTCAGGCGGTGCGACCGGCTTGAATGCGGCGTGGCGCGGTGCAGCACCAGTCGCCCCGAGCAATGCGGGCAGGGCGATACCCAGGCGCAGCTGGGGCAGTACAGCGCCGGCGCGTAGCCGCGCCGGTTGAGGAAGACCAGGCTCTGCTCGCCGCGCGCCAGCGTTTCGCTCAGCGCCGCGAGTGCGGGGCGGGTGAGGCCGTTGTCGATCGGCAGATGCCTGAGATCGACCAGCTCGATCGCCGGCAGCTGTGCCTGGCTGATGGCGCGCTGCGCAAGCTCGATCAGCTGGTAGCGCCCGGACAGCGCCTGCGCATAGGTTTCTAGCGCCGGCGTGGCCGAGCCGAGCACCACCGGCACGCCGGCCTGCTGGGCACGCGCAATCGCCACGTCGCGCGCCGAATAGCGCAGGCCGTCCTGCTGCTTGAACGAGGCGTCGTGTTCCTCGTCCACCACGACCAGGCCCAGCCGCGGCAGCGGCGCAAACACTGACAGCCGGGTGCCGAGCAGGATGTCGCAGTCGGGGGTGGCGAGCCAATTTTCGGCGCGCGCCTTTTCGCCCAGGCCGCTGTGCAGCGTATTGACGCGGCGGCCGGGAAAGCGGCGGCGGAAATGTTGCTCCAGCTGCGGGGTCAGCGCGATTTCGGGAATCAGCACCAGGGCCTGCAGCCCTTCGGCGAGGACGGCGTCGATCAGGCGCAGATACAGCTCGGTCTTGCCGCTGCCGGTGACGCCGTGGATCAGGTGGACGCCGAATCGCCCCAGCGCGGGCAGCAGGCGGTCGAGCGCGGCCTGTTGTTCGGCGGTGGCGGGCGGTGAAGTGCTGGTCTGGGGCGGTGTGTCCGGCGCGGGCGGCGTCCGTGCCCATGCGGCCCAGCCGGCTGCCACCAGCGCCGCGGCGTGGCGGCCTTGCTTGCCTACGCGCAAAGCCTCGCGCGCTTGCGGCGCCTCACGCAGGGCGTCGAGCAGGGCGCATTGCGCCTTGGCGCGGGCGGGTGGCGTGGCCGTGCGGCCGGCCTCGGTCAGCACCAGCCAGGGTGTGTCGGCGACGAACGGGGTGGCGTTCTTCAGGCGCGGCGGCAGCGTGGCGAGCAGGATCGCGCCCAGAGAATGGTGGTAATAGTCGGCGCAAAACTGCGCCAAGCGCAGGATCTCGGGTGACAGCGCCGGGCGGTCGTCCAGCACGCGAATCACATCGCGCAGCTTGGCGGACTGGACGTCGCTGTCGGCGATCACCCCCAGCGCGACGCCGACCTGGCGGGTACGGCCGAACGGCACTTCGACCAGGCTGCCTGGCGCCAATGCGTCGAGTCCCTGCGGCAGGCGATAGTCGAACAGCCGCTGCAGCGGCGTATCGAGCGCGACCTGGAGGATGGGCGGCATGTTAGCGGCGAGTCTTGACTGAGTATCGGGGAAAGTTCGCTAAGCGGCTGTTAGCCAAGGCTTATTCGATGTTGTCCACGCAGGCTGTGGATAATTGTGTGAGTGATTTGTGCCAAATGCCCTCAATCGCCCGCAGTTCCGTGGGGGATCGCCAGCGGCTAAAAAGCGGGCAATTAGGAAAATGTTTATTTTTCAATGAATTATAAACAGAGGCCGGCTGTCAAGAGGCTGACATAAAAAAGTTCCCGATGCGCTAAAAATGTGCATAAGTTGATGCTTCTATGGACGCTGCGACGGCCTTTTGCGCGCCTTTACGGCGCGCATCGGCTTGTTTATGCGGGGTTTTATGCCTGCTGGATGCCGGCAATGACCCAGCCGCCCGGGCCGTCGGCCGGCTTGCTGAGATGCCAGATTTCGTCGAGCGGCTGGGCGTCCTGCTCAGCCGACTCGCGCACCAGGCCGGTGAAGCGCACGCTGACGATGTGGCGGTTGTCCTCGTCGGTCGCTTCCAGCACTTCGGCGTCGAGCGTCATGACGTCGGTGATCTGGGCGGCGTCGCCGCGCTCGGCCAGTTGCATGCGGATTTCGGCGAACACTTCGGGCGAGGTGAAGGCGCGCAGATCGTCCAGATTGCCGGCGTCGAAGGCGGCCTGCAAGCGGATGAAATTGAGCTTGGCTTCGCGTGCGAAGGCCGCGGCGTCGAATCCGGGCGGGAAGGCGCCGACCGCAGCGCCGACCGCAGCGCCGGCATCATAGGCGGCATCATAGACGGCCGGAGTGGCGTCAAACGTGGCCGGGGCGCTGCGGTTCATGGCGCCGGACGGCATGCCGGCATATTGCATCGCGGGTGCGGGTGCGTTGCGGCGCATGAAGAAACGGAACAGCATGAAGGCCACCATCGCCAGCAGCGCCAGCATCAGGAAGCTGGCCATTTCCTCGCCCAGCCCAAGATGCGAGAACAGCGCGGCCAGACCGAGGCCCGCGGCGAGGCCCGCAATCGGACCCATCCACGAATTTTTCTGCGGCGCGGCCGTCGGGGACGTGGTGTTTTGCTGCGACTGGCGCTGCGGCGCGGCATCCTGCTTGGCGGGCGCGCTACGCTGCATGCCGAAGGACTTGCTGCCGCCCATGCGCTTGGCTTCCGCCTCCTGCAGGGCAAAACCGAAGGTGATGAACACTGCAAACAGGCTGATCAAGAAGTGCTTCACGGGAAATCCTTGTAGTCGATGAACGGGTTGAATTTGATGTGGCGCGCCGGCAAAAAGTTCGCTTGCGCGCGTCAGGCGGACGCGGCGCGCACCGTGCGGCTGCGGCTGTGCACCGCCTCGACCAGTACGCTGACGTTGTCGGGGTTGGTGAACTGCGAAATGCCGTGGCCGAGGTTGAACACATGGCCGGGGTGGTTGCCGTAGCTGTCGATGATGCGGTGGGCCTCGGTGCGAATGCTGTCGGGCGTGCCGTGCAGCGCGCAGGGGTCGAGGTTGCCCTGCAGCGCCACCTGGCCGCCGACGCGGCGGCGCGCCTCGCCGATGTCGAGCGTCCAGTCCAGCCCCACCGCGTCGGCGCCGATGCCGGCCATGGACTCCAGCCAGTTGCCGCCGCCCTTGGTGAAGATGATGCTGGGCACGCGGCGGCCGTCGCGCTCCTTGATCAGGCCGGCGACGATGCGCTCCATGTAGTCGAGCGAGAATTCCCGGTAGGCGTGCGGGGTGAGGCTGCCGCCCCAGGAATCGAAAATCATCACCGCCTGCGCGCCGGCTTCGATCTGCGCATTCAGATAATCGGTCACCGCCCGGGTGTTCACCTCCAGGATGCGGTGCAAGAGGTCGGGGCGGCTGTAGAGCATGGTCTTGATGTGACGGTAATCATCCGAGCCGGCACCTTCGACCATGTAGCAGGCGAGCGTATAGGGGCTGCCGGAAAAGCCGATCAGCGGCACCGAGCCGTCGAGCGCGCGGCGGATGCTTTTGACGGCGTCCATCACATAGCCCAGTTTGTCGGTAGGGTCCGGCGCGGTGAGATCGCGGATTTCCCATTCGTCGCGCAGCGGGCGTTCGAAGCGCGGGCCTTCGCCCTGCGAGAAATACAGACCGAGGCCCATCGCGTCGGGCACAGTGAGGATGTCGGAAAACAGGATGGCGGCGTCGAGCGGGTAGCGCGCCAGCGGCTGCAGCGTCACTTCGGTGGCGAGGTCCGGCGTCTTGCACAGGGTGAGGAAATCGCCGGCGCGGGCGCGGGTGGCGTTGTATTCGGGCAGATAACGGCCGGCCTGGCGCATCAGCCACAGCGGCGTGTAGTCAGTGGGCTCGCGCAGCAGCGCGCGCAGGAAGGTATCGTTCTTGAGGGCAGACATGGGAGCAGCCCCAAAACAGGGCCAGGACGCAAAGCCGGCATTTTAGCAGGCTTGGCGACGCCGGCCCGGGTACTTCAGGCGATCAAGTGCGGCGGAAACTCCATTCGCCGCGCCCGGACGGGCAGGCCAGCACGTTGTGCGGCTTGCCGCCGTCGACCGACAGGGTGGCGTAGCGGCAACCGTCACGAGCGTCGCCGCGCGGAGTAAAACGGTAGTCGCGGCCGTCGTGGCGCCATTGCACCGGCACGCCGGGGCGGCCGAGTTCCAGCGCGTGGCCCATGCAGGCGCGGTCGCGCTCGTCCATGCTGTCGCCGATGGCATGCCCCACCACCGCGCCGAGCACGCCGCCGACCACCATGCCGACCACGCGATCTTCGCGGCCGGCGACCTGGCCGCCGATCACCGCGCCGGTGACGCCGCCGATCACCGCACCGATTTCGTCGCGGTTGCAGCGGCCGGACTCGATGCCGTAATCATAAGCATAGACAGTACCGCTTTTGCCCTTGTGGTGCTTCGCCTGCTTGTCCTTCTTGTAATAGCCGTGGGCGGGCGCATGGGCGGGCGGGTCGGCGAAAGCGGGGCCCATGCCCACCATTGCGGCCAAGGCCAGGGTGAGGGGAAGTTTCATGGTGTTCTCCTGATTTTTGGTGATTGTGTGAATTGCCTAATAGCGGCCACGCCGCGGCCCGACTGAAGGGAAGCGGCCGGCTCCGGCTAGTTGAAGCGGCGGGATGTGCCGTAGCCGTAGCGCGCCTGGTGCGCGTGCACGCTCGCCCGCAGCGTGTGGCTGGCCAGCTCAAGCGCGTGGTCGAGGCGTCGGAACTCGCGCGCATCAATGATGCCATCTGCCAGGAAATTACGCTTCATGGTGCTGATCTGGTGTTGATTGTGCATCAACGCGCGGAATTCGGCGCGGCTCAGCAACTGCTGGCGCTGCGCCCGCTGGATGCGTTCGATGAGCTGGTGCTGTCGCGTATCGATCTGCTGGACATAGGCCCGGCTTTGTTGAGCCGTGTAATGGCGGAAATGACTGTCGCGATCCCAGTTGGCGTGGGCAGCGCTTGCCATCAGGCCCAGCACCATCATGCCCAAGGTGGTCTGCATCAGACTGATTTTCATGGTCGTCTCCTGTCGGTTAAATGTGCCGCTGCCGACACGATTCGGCAGCAAACGATTGCACTCTAGGTGCGCCGTGTAAGCGAAGTGTGGGGGACGGGTAACAAGGTGTAACGCGATGTAAGCGCGGCCCCTGGGGTCTGCGGCAAATTTATTTGTCGCAGACCCTAAAGCTTGCGCGCCGCTTTACGTTAACAATTTCGAATTTTCGAATTGTCTTATTTAATTAACCCTGCCCTGAGGAGTCCCCGATGCATCACAACCATAAATTTGCGGCCACGCTTGCCGCGTTGGGCCTTGCTGTGCCCGGACTGGCGCTGGCCACCAACGGAATGCTGATGGAGGGCTACGGCCCTATCGCCGCCGGTATGGGTGGCGCCGCGATGGCGTATGACAACGGATCCGCCGCGATGGCGAACAACCCGGCGACGCTGGGCCTGATGGCTGAGGGTAGCCACATCGATGTCATGCTCGGGCATGTCGGCCCGGACGTGGCCGCGCCGGGGACGCTGGGTGACTCCAGCGCCGACGCCTTCTACATGCCGGCCTTTGGCTTCGTTCGCAAGCAGGGCGACTTCACCTACGGCGTCGGCATCTACGGCCAGGGCGGCATGGGTACCGAGTACGCCAGCGGCGACATGGCGCAGGTCGGCGTCGGCCGCCTGATCTTCCCGCTGGCCTGGAACGTCAACGAACGCTTCACGATTGGCGGCAGCGTCGACGTCGTGTGGGCGGGCATGGATCTGGTGGCCGACATCGACGGCACCCCCGCGAGCAAAGAAATCAACTTCAAGGACGGCAGCGACTTCACCGGCGCCGCTAAAGGCTACAGCCTCGCTGCCAAGCTGGGCTTCACCTACCAGCTCGACGACGCGCTGACGGTCGGCGGCGTCTACCAGACCGCCGGCAACCTGCCCAAGCTCAAGGGCGACGGCTACACTGTCGAGGGCTTCGACATGCCGGCCATGGTGGGCCTCGGTCTCGCCTGGCAGGCGAACGACCGCCTGATGGTCGCGGCCGACGTCAAAGGCCTGCTGTGGGGCGATTCGATGAATACCGTTACGATCCGCGGTGGCGTCGTCCCTGTTGTGCCCTTCCAGCAGGACTGGGACAACCAGATCGTGGCCTCGCTGGGCGTGGCATACAAGTTCAGCGACGCCCTCACCGGCCGCGTCGGTTACAACTACGGCAAAAACCCGATTCCGGATGCCAATGTCAACTACCTGTGGCCGGCGATCGTCGAGAGCCACTACACGGTCGGGTTCGGCTATACGTTCAACAAACAGTCCGAGCTCAACTTCGCGCTGAGCTTTGCGCCCGAAGTGTCGGTGACTGGTACTGGCACCCAGAACAGCGGCCTGGTCATCGAGCACAGCCAGCTCAACTGGCAGTTGATGTATAGCTACGCGTTCTGATCGTCGATTGGTTCGCAACAGGCCGGGGCGGTGTCCCCGGCCTTTTTTATGGGCGCGCCCGATCACTTCGGCGGCTCGGCGGCGAGCGGCTCGATGCCTTCGCCGGCCTGCGCGGGCAGGGCGTCTGGTGCAGTCTCCGACACGGGTGCTGCAGCCTCATAGGGCGGTGCCGCGTCCGGCGCTGGTTCCTGAACCACCTGGTCGACCTGAGCCCCCACGTGCTCGACCGTCGCGCCGCTGTCGCAGCCGCTCAGGATCAGCAGGTTGGTGAGAACGGCCAGCACCGCATACGAGGCGTGCCCGGGGTGGGTACGCTTCGATTTCACCGGGAAGTCGATGTGGGTTCCGGCGCCGCTCCATTCATACAGCCGCATATGTTCGTCGTTGAGGTGGGGTGTCGATTTGCGCATGGCATTGCTCCTTGAAGTTTGGTGAGGGCTGGCTGCCGCACCTGCTGCGGCCAGCCAGGGGTTTGCCGGGGGTCAGCGCTTGACCAGCAGGTCGTTGCGAACCGTTTTCACGCCCTCGACATTGAGGGCGATTCTTTCGGCCTGGACAATTTGTGCCGGGGTGTTGACCCAACCGGACAACTGGACCGTGCCATCGTGGGTTTCCACGTTGACGTCCAGTCCTTTCACGGTGCTGTCCTTCAGCAGCAGCGCCTTCACTTTGGCGGTGATCATGGCGTCATGGGCGAATTTGCCCGCCTTCATGCGATCGTTGTTCGCGATGGCCTTGGTGTATTCGTCGGGGTTCAACTGGTTGTCACGGTTGGCGTCGCCTTCGCGAAAAGCTTTGGCAAGGCCGCCCTGGACGGCAAACTCTTCCAGGCTGATCATGCCGTCGCCATTGCTGTCGGTCGTCTGAAAGTTGGGCAATGACGGCGCGGCCCAGGACGGGGCGGCAGCGAGGACGCCGGCAAGGGTCAGCACGCGGAGGTGCGGGTGTAAGGTTTTCATGGCTATCTCCTGTTGTGAATCGAGTTGAATGCAGCGCACTCGAAGGAGCTATAGCGATGACCGTGCCAGAACTGTTTATATCATTAATTACAATGACTTAATTTCGATGCGCTGAGACGGTGGGGGGCAAAACGGGCCATAAACAGGCCATGTTGTCGCTTCAAGGCGACAGCCCCCGGCCTTGTGTTTCAAGCCATTGATTAAGTGCGGTTTTTTTGTCGGCTAGCAGCGACAGCCCGACGGATTGACGGCTCAGGCCGTGTCGTCGCGGTCCTGGAACAGGGCGGGGGTGAGTCCGTGGCGCTGCAGCAGCCGATAGACCTCGGTGCGGTTGCGGCCGGCCAGCCGAGCCACTTCGCTGACCTGGCCGCGGGTGAGTTTCAGCAGGGTGATCAGGTAATCGCGCTCGAACGCCGCACGTGCTTCGGCCAGCGGCTGGATCTCGGCCGGTTTGTCGCGCAGCGCCCGCGCCACCAGGGTGGCCGGGATGGTGGCGGTGGTGCACAGGGCGCAGCATTGCTCCAGCACGTTGTGCAGCTGACGGATGTTGCCCGGCCAGTCGGCCGCCACCAGCATGTCCAGCGCGTCGGGGGCAAAGCCGTGGATGCGGCGCTTGTATTTTTCGGTTAGCGCGGCAAGGAAGTGTTGCGCCAGCAGCGGGATGTCCTCGCGCCGGTCGCGCAGCGGCGGCAGCGTCAGGCTCACCACGTGCAGACGGTAATACAGGTCTTCGCGGAATTCGCCGCTGATGATCGCCTCTTCCAGGTTGCGGTGGGTGGCCGACAGGATGCGCACGTCGACCGGCCGCGTTTCGGTTGAGCCGACCGGCCGCACTTCGTTTTCCTGCAGCACGCGCAACAGCTTGACCTGCAGTGGCGGCGGCATGTCGCCGATCTCGTCCAGAAAGACCGTGCCGCCCTCGGCGCTGAGGAACAGGCCGGGATGATCGCGCCCGGCGCCGGTGAAGGCGCCTTTGACGTGGCCGAACAGCTCCGATTCGAGCAACTCGGCCGGAATCGCGCCGCAGTTGATCGCGACGAAGGGCTTGGCACCGCGCGGACTGGCGCGATGGATCGCGCGCGCCAGCAGCTCCTTGCCGGTGCCCGACTCGCCCTGGATCAGCAACGCCGCATCGCTTTGCGCGGCCAGCCGCGCCTCAGCCAACAGGGTTTCCATCGCCGGATTGGCGGTGATGATCTCGCTGCGCCAGCTGTCGTCGATGGCATCGGGGCTGCTGCCGGAGAGGCGGGTGGCGCGCTTCAGCAGATCGATCAGCGTGGGCGCGTCGTAGGGCTTGGTCAGATAGCCGAAAAGGCCCTGCTGGGTGGCGGCCACCGCGTCGGGAATGGTGCCGTGCGCGGTCAGCACGATCACCGGCAGCGCCGGGTCGCGCGCATGGATGGCGCGAAACAGCGCCATGCCGTCCATACCGCCCATCTGCATGTCGGTCAGCACGGCGTCCGGCCGCGTCACCGACAGCTGCGCCAGCGCCGCTTCGCCGCTGTCGACCGCATTGACCCGGAAGCCGTTGGCTTCCAGCCGCAGCGTTATCAGCTCGCGCAGCGCCGCGTCGTCGTCCACCAACAGAATGGCCGGCTTCTTCATGGCGTCCTCGGCGGGGCGTTGCGTTGTTGCAGGGATTTTTCCAGCGCCTTGATCTGTTCGAGCTTGTCCTGCAGCTCCTGGGTGCGGGCCGCCTGCTGCTTGAGCTCGATACGCGTCTTCACCGATTTCCGCATCAGGTCGAGCAGTGCCTGGGTGCGGGCATCCGGCTCGCTCAGGGCGTTCAGGGTTTTGAGGCTGCGTTCGAGCGACTCCACGCTGTCCTCGCGCTCGAGCAGGGCTGCCAGCTGAAAGCGCCGGGCAGCATCGAGCCGGCGGCCACTTTCAAGCTCGGACAGTTCGCGGCGGCGCTGCTCGGGCGTCAGCGCATTCACGCGCACCAGCTCGCTCAGCAGCGCCGTGCTGGGATCGCCCGGGCTCAGCATGGCCTGGTACTCGGGCGGCAGGGTGCTGCAGGCACCCAGGGTCAGCAACAGTCCGGCGAAGAAAAGCGATTTCAGATTCATGGTGACGTGGACTCGCTTAGTCGGGGCAGCTTAATTTGAAACAGGTCGCCCAGGGTGGGCAATCGACAATTTCCACGCTGCCGCCAGCGGCGAGCAGCGCTTCGCGCACGATCGACAGTCCCAGGCCGCTGCCCTTGACGGCGCTGGCGGGCTGGCGCGCCCCCTGGAAAAACGGCTCGAATACCCGGATGCGTTCGGCCTCCGGGATGCCTTCGCCCTGGTCGCATACCCACAGTGCGACCGCACCGTCGGCGGCTTCGCTGCGGATCAGGATGCGCCCGTTTTCGGGGCTGAATTTGATCGCATTGGACAACAGATTATCCAGCACCGTTTCCAGCTGGCTGCGATCGGCCTGCACGCTGATGGCGTCCAGTTGCGTCTCGACCTCGATGCGGCGGGCCTCGAGCGCCAGCCGGTGCCGGCCCAGCACGCCCGCGATGATCTCGGCCAGCGCCTGCGGCGCGGCAGGGCGCAGGGTGGCGTCGCGCATCATGCCGCTGTAGCGGATCAGGTCCTCGATGCGCTTCTGCAGGTCGCGGCTGGCACTGTCCATGATGGCGACGATGCTGCGCTGGCGCGGGTTGAGGCTGCCTGCCAGTTCGTCGTTCAGCAGTGCCACGCCTTCGCGCAGGGAGGCGAGCGGGGTTTTCAGTTCGTGCGAGACGTGGCGCAGGAAGCGCAGCTTCTGGTCTTCCAGCAGCTGCAGGCGCTGGCGCAGCCAGTCTATTTCGCGCCCCAGCTCGACGATGTCCTGCGGCCCGCTGATCGCCGGCAGCGGGGAGAGGTCAGCCTGGCCGAGTTGCTGGATCGAGGCCTTGAGCTGCTTGATCGGGCGGTTGATCAGCCAGGAAAACACCGCGGCCAGCAAGAGCGTCAGCGGAATCAGCGCCACGGCCAGCATGATCAGGCGCTGGCGGGTGGCCTGCAGCGTCGCTTCCAGCGTCTGCAGTTCATGCTGCACGGCGGCATCGGCCTCGACCAGCAGAGTGCGGGCGCCGCTGTGCAGCGCATCGAATTCGGGCGCCAGTGCATTGAAACGTGCGCTGTCGAGAAAGGCCCCGGGCTTCAGCTGACGATACAGCGCCTGGCTGCGGGTTTGCAGCGCGGCCAGGGTGCCGCGCGAGGCCGCGTCGACGAGCTGGCTGTCAAGCTGCGCGAGCTGGGCATGCAAGGTGTCGTAGCGGGTTTTGAGGACGGGGCCGAACTCGGTGTCCTGCAGCAGGTGATATTGGCCGGCGGCGCGTTGCAGCAGGCTGACCGACTCGACGACCTGCCGCACGTCGCGCGTGATGGCGAGGCTGTTGCGGGTGAACTGGCGCTGCGTGTCGACCACGCCCTGCAGCACGTGGACCGCGTTGATCAGGCCGCTGGCGAGCGGCACGATCAGCACGCCCATCGCGACGATGACCAGGATAGTGAACGAGCGGGGGTAGTAGGGTCCTAAAAGCATCTGTGCGGTGATCGGTGATCAGGTTGCAGCAGTCCCCGACCAGACCGATGCCGGGGCGGTTGGCGCCCGCGCACCGGCAAAGGGCTTACAGCAGGTCGAGATAGGCGAGGATGCCCTTGGCCGCCTCGCGGCCTTCCCACACCGCGGTCACCACCAGGTCGGAGCCGCGCACCATGTCGCCGCCGGCGAACACCTTGGGGTTGGCGGTCTGGAACGCATGCGGCTGGCCTTGGGCGATCACGCGGCCACCCGGGTCGACCGCAATCTTGTGGTCGGCAAACCACGGCTGCGGATTGGGGCGGAAACCGAAGGCGACGATGACGCGGTCGGCCGGAATGATTTCCTCCGAGCCCGGTACTACCACCGGCGTGCGGCGACCGCGCGCGTCGGGCGGGCCGAGTTCGGTGGTCACCAGCTTGACGCCCTCGACCTTGCCATTGCCGACGATTTCCACCGGCTGGCGGTTCCACAAAAACTGCACGCCTTCTTCCTTGGCGTTGCCGACTTCACGCTTGGAACCGGGCATGTTCTTCTCGTCGCGGCGGTAGGCACAGGTCACGCTGGCCGCGCCCTGGCGGATGCTGGTGCGGTTGCAGTCCATCGCGGTGTCGCCGCCACCCAGGACCACCACGCGCAGGCCCTTCATGTCGTGGTAGACCTCGTCTTCCTTGGCCAGGTCGAGGCATTTGCGCACGTTGGAAATCAGGAAAGGCAGCGCTTCCAGCACGCCGGGCAGGTCCTCGCCGGGGAAGCCGCCCTTCATGTAGGTGTAGGTGCCCATGCCCATGAACACGGCGTCGTAGTCGTCGAGCAGGGTCTGCATCGGCACATCCTTGCCGATCTCGGTGCTGAGGCGGAACTCGACGCCCATGCCTTCCAGCACTTCGCGGCGGCGTGTCATCACCCATTTTTCCATCTTGAATTCGGGGATGCCGAAGGTCAGGAGACCGCCGATTTCGTCGTAGCGGTCGAACACCACCGGCTTCACGCCGTTGCGCGCCAGCACGTCGGCGCAGCCCAATCCGGCGGGCCCGGCGCCGATGATGGCGACCTTCTTGCCGGTCGGCACCACGTTCGACATGTCGGGGCGCCAGCCGGCCTTGAAGGCTTCCTCGGAAATGTATTTCTCGATCTGGCCGATGGTCACCGCGCCGAAGCCGCCCGTGTTCGGGCCGCCGCCGACCGCTTCGCCGAAGCCGTCGGTATTGAGCGTGCACGCGCCTTCGCACAGCCGGTCCTGCGGGCAGACGCGGCCGCACACTTCGGGCAGGCTATTGGTCTGGTGGCTCAACTCCGCGGCCTCGAACAGGCGGCCTTCGCTGACCAGCTTCAGCCAGTTGGGAATGTAGTTGTGTACCGGGCACTTCCATTCGCAATACGGGTTGCCGCAGCCGAGACAGCGGTCCGCCTGCTCCTGCGCGTGCGACGTGTCCATCAGCGCGTAGATTTCGCGGAACTCGTGGCGGCGCACGTCCGCCTCGGTCTTGTCGCCGTCGCGCCGCGCCTGCTTCAAAAACTGGAATACGTCACCCATTGTTATGCACTCACTGCTTCTTTGGTCTGGCCGGGAATGTCCTCGACCAGGTCTTCAATCGAAATCCGCTTCGGCTTGACCAGCCACACGCGCGCCAGCGTGGCGTCGAAGTCGGCCAGCAGGGCACGGGCTCGCGCGCTGTCGGTGAGCGCCAGATGACGCTCGAGCTGCGCCTTGAGAAAGAGGCGGAAGGGTTCGGTTTCGTCGTTGACGATGCGAACCAACTCGACCATTTCCTTGTTGGTCTTCGCCACGAAATCGCCCGCGTCGTCGACCACGAAAGCCATGCCGCCCGACATGCCGGCACCGAAGTTGAGCCCGGTGTCGCCCAGCACGACGACGGTGCCGCCGGTCATGTATTCGCAGCCGTGATCGCCGATGCCCTCCACCACCGCCAAGGCGCCTGAGTTGCGCACGCCAAAACGTTCGCCGCCCATGCCCGCAGCGTAGAGTTCGCCGGCGGTGGCGCCGTACAGGCAGGTGTTGCCGATCAGCGTGTTGCGGTGTGCTTCATAGCTGGCGACGCGCGGCGGGTAGATCACCAGGCGGCCGCCGCCCATGCCCTTGCCGACGTAGTCGTTGGCGTCGCCTTCCAGCGTCAGGGTCAGGCCCTTGTGGTTCCATACGCCGAAGCTCTGGCCGGCCGAGCCGGTCAGGTTGATGCGGAGGGTGTCGTCGGCAAGGCCCTTGCCGCCGTGCGCCTTGGCGATTTCGCCCGACAGGCGCGCGCCGATCGAGCGATTGACGTTGCGCACCGTGTAGGCGAGTTCGATCCTGGTGCCGGCCTTGATCGCGCCGAGCGCGTCGGCCACCATCTGCTCGGCCAGTTCACCCTTGTCGAACGAGGGGTTGCGTTCCTGCTGCGAGAAGCGCGGTGCGTCGGCCGGGATGTCGCCCTGCGACAGCAGCACGTCGAGCTTGAGGCGCCCCTGGCGCGGCGTGTCGCCGGCCGAGAGATCCAGCAGGTCGGTGCGGCCGATCAGGTCGGTCAGCTTCCTGATGCCGAGGCTCGCCATCAGCTCGCGCGTTTCCTCGGCGACGAACTTGAAGTAGTTCACCACCATGTCGGGCAGGCCGATGAAGTGATCTTTCCGAAGCTTCTCGTTCTGCGTCGCGACGCCGGTGGCGCAGTTGTTCAAATGACAGATGCGCAGGTACTTGCAGCCCAGCGCGACCATCGGACCGGTGCCGAAGCCGAAGGATTCGGCGCCGAGGATCGCCGCCTTGATGACGTCGAGGCCGGTCTTCAGGCCGCCGTCGGTCTGCACGCGCACGCGGCCGCGCAGGCCGTTGGCGCGCAGCACCTGCTGCGCTTCGGAGAGACCGAGTTCCCACGGCGAGCCGGCGTATTTCACGCTGGCGAGCGGGCTCGCGCCGGTGCCGCCGTCGTAGCCGGAAATGGTGATCAGGTCCGCGTAGGCCTTGGCCACGCCGGCAGCAATCGTGCCGACGCCCGGTTCGGCCACCAGCTTCACCGACACCAGCGCGTCGGGGTTGACCTGCTTCAAGTCATAGATCAGCTGCGCCAGATCCTCGATCGAATAGATGTCGTGGTGCGGCGGCGGCGAAATCAGCGGCGTACCGGGCTTGCAGTGGCGCAGGCTGGCGATCATCGGCGACACCTTGTCGCCGGGCAGCTGGCCGCCCTCGCCGGGCTTGGCACCCTGCGCGATCTTGATCTGCAGCACCTCGGCATTAACGAGATAGGTTGCGGTGACGCCGAAGCGGCCGGAGGCGATCTGCTTGATCTTCGAGGTTTTGGACGTGCCGTAGCGCTTCGGATCCTCGCCGCCTTCGCCCGAGTTGGAACGGCCGCCAATGCGGTTCATGCCTTCGGCCAGCGCCTCGTGCGCTTCCGGCGACAGGGCGCCGAGCGACATGCCGGCGGAGTCGAAGCGCTTGAGGATGGACTCCAGCGGCTCGACTTCTTCCAGCGGGATCGGGGTGATGCCGCCCTTCAGCTTCATCAGGTCGCGCAGCATCGCCACCGGGCGGGTGTCGACGATCGCGGAATATTTCTTGAATTCGGCGTAGTCGCCGGTCTTCACCGCCTTCTGCAGTTGCTGCACTACTTCCGGGTTGTAGGCGTGGAATTCCTCGCCGAACATGAACTTCAACAGGCCGCCGGCCGACAGCGGGCGCAGCGGGTTGAACGCGGCCTTGTGCAGCAGCTTCTGGTCGGATTCGAAGTCGTCGAAGTTGGCGCCGGAAATGCGCGACACCGTGCCCTTGAGGCACAGCTCGACCACACTTTCGTGCAGGCCCACGCCCTCGAACAGCTGGGCGCCGCGGTAGCTCGCCACCAGCGAAATGCCCATCTTGGAGAGCACCTTGTACAGGCCCTTGTCCATGCCTTTGCGGAAGTTGGACAGCGCCTTGTCGAGGTTGGGCTTGATCTCGCCGGTCTTCACGAACTCGCCGATCACCTGGTAGGCGAGGTAGGGATAGATGGCGGTCGCGCCGTAGCCGATCAGGCAGGCATAGTGGTGCGGGTCGCGCACGGTGCCGGTTTCCACCACGATGTTGGCGTTGCAGCGCAGGCCGGCGTTGATCAGGGCATGGTGGACCGCTCCGGTGGCAAACAGCGCGTGGATCGGCAGGCGGTCACGCGCCAGGTTGCGGTCGGACAGGACGAGAATCACCTTGCCGGCGTGCACCGCTTCGATCGCGCGCGCGGTCAGCGATTTGATCGCCGCTTCCAGCGTGGTGGCCGCGGGGTCGTAGTGCAGGTCGAGCGTGACCGCGGCAAACGCCGGGTCGTTCAGGTTCATGAGCTTGTCGAAGGCTTCCTTCGACAGCAGCGGGGTGCGGACTTCCACCCGGTGCGCATGCTCGGGCGTCTCGTTGAACAGGTTGCGCTCGCGGCCGAAGCTGGTGTTGAGCGACATCACAATCGCCTCGCGGATCGGGTCGATCGGCGGGTTGGTCACCTGCGCGAATTGCTGGCGCAGGTAGTCGAACGGCGATCGCACCTTTTGCGACAGCACCGCCATCGGCGTGTCATCGCCCATCGAGCCGATCGCCTCCGCGCCATCTTCGGCCAGCACGCGGATGATCTGGTCGCGCTCCTCGAAGCTGACGTTGAACAGCTTCTGGTGGGTCAACAGGCTGGGCGCATCCATCACCGGCAGGTCGGCGTCCTGGTTGATCGACAGTTCCAGTTTCACCGCGCTGGCCTTGAGCCATTCGCGGTAGGGCTGCGCGCCCTTCAGTTCGTTGTCGATGTCTTCCGGCATCAACAGGCGGCCGGTTTCGAGGTCGGCGGCGATCATCTGGCCGGGCTTGACGCGGCCCTTGCGGTCGACGTTGGCCGGGTCGATCTGCCACACGCCGACTTCGGACGCGATGGTGAGAATGCGGTCCTTGGTCAGCACCCAGCGCGCCGGTCTGAGGCCGTTGCGGTCAAGCGTGCAGGCCGCGTAGCGGCCGTCGGTCAGCACGATCCCGGCGGGGCCGTCCCACGGCTCCATGTGCATCGAGTTGTATTCGTAGAAGGCGCGGATGTCGGCGTCCATCGATTCGACGTTCTGCCACGCCGGCGGAATCACCAGGCGCAGCGCACGGAACAGACCCGCGCCGCCCATCACCAGGCCTTCGACCATGTTGTCGAGGCTCATCGAGTCCGAGCCCTTGGTGCCGACGATGGGACGGATGTCGTCCATGTTCGGGATCAGGGGCGTCGCGAACTTGTGCTCGCGCGCGCGACTCCAGTTGCGGTTGCCCTGCACCGTGTTGATCTCGCCGTTGTGTGCGAGATAGCGGAAGGGCTGGGCGAGGCGCCACTGCGGCCAGGTGTTGGTTGAGAAGCGCTGGTGGAACACCGCCAGGCTGGAGGTAAAGCGGGCGTCGCTCAGGTCGGGGTAGAACACCGGCAGGTTGTCCGGCATCACCAGCCCTTTGTAGCTGATGACGCGGCACGACAGCGTCGGCAGGTAGAACACCGGGTCGGTCGGCTCCAGCGCCTTTTCGGCGCGGCGGCGCGCGATGTAGAGCTTGCGCTCGAAATCGTCTTCAGAAAGTCCAGCCGGCGCGTTGACGAATACCTGCTCGATATGCGGCAGGGATTCCAGCGCGGATTCGCCACACACCGATGAGTTGGTCGGCACCAGGCGGAAGCCGGCGACGATCAGGCCCTGCGCTTCGAGCTCGGCTTTCAGCGTGGCGCGTGCATGCGCCTGCGGCGGCGCCTCGCGCGACAGGAACAGTAACCCGGCGGCATACAACGCGCCGAGTGCAAAGCCAGCCTCGTTCGCCACCGCGCGCAGGAAGGCATCCGGCTTCTTGAACAGGAGGCCGCAGCCATCGCCCGACAAACCGTCGGCGGCGATTGCGCCGCGGTGCGTCATGCACGCCAGCGAGCCGATCGCGTTCTGCACCAGCGTGTGGCTGGGCTGATTGTCGATTTGCGCAATCAGGCCAAAGCCGCAGCTATCCTGTTCGAAATCGGGCGAATACAGCGTCCCGTCCAGCCAGCGTTGTCGTTCCATGGTTCCGTATGCTCAGGCAACAGCGGCTTGCCCATGGGGCAAGCCGCAAAAAATTTAAGCGAAAAGTGCGGCATTTTAATCCCTCAGGCCGCATGCGGCAATGATTGCCTGCGCCAAGGCCTTGCCGGGGAAAGGGTTTCCGTGCGGGCCGGGACACCAGGGTGGGAGTGGGATTGGCTGTGGAAATTCCGGGCGTTCAAAATAAATGCCGCGTTTTCCTATCCTGTTAGGGAGCGCGCAAGCAGAAAGAGGCAGGCCATGAAGCTATTGAGCTGGAATATCCAATGGGGGCGCGGCCTGGATGGCCGGGTCGACCTTGCGCGCATCCTCGGGGCCATCCATCAATTGGGCGATTTCGATGTCATCTGCCTGCAGGAAGTCGCGGTCAACTTCCCCGGCCTGCCCGGAAGCCGCGGCGAGGACATGGTCGCAGAGCTGTCCGCCGGCCTGCCCGGCTACACGGACATCTTTGGTGCCGCGACCGATGTGCCCGACGGCCGCGGCGGCCGCAGCCAGTTCGGCAACGCCATCTTCTCCCGCCTGCCGGTCGGCCAGGCCTGGCGGCATCTCCTTCCGTGGCCGGCCGAGCCCGGCGCGCCCAGCATGCAGCGCGTGCTGGTCGAAGCCGTGGTGACATCCAACGTCGTCCCGCTGCGTGTGATGACCACGCATCTGGAGTACTACTCGCGGCACCAGCGCGAGGTCCAGATCGACGCCATCCGCCGCCTGCACAGCGAAGCCTGCGCCATGTCGGCGCGCATCCCGCTGTCCGAAGAGACGGGCGGCGCGTTCGAGGTGTTCCCGCGCCCGGCCGAAGCCATCCTGTGCGGCGACATGAATTTCCCCGCCTGGGCGCCGGAGCGCGCACGCCTCCTCGCCCCGTTCGCCGACGGCGAACCCGCCTTCCGCGACGCCTGGGAGGTGCTGCATCCCGGCACGCCGCACGCCCCCACCTGCGGTATCCACCCGGTCGATTTCGTCGACCGCCCCGAATGCTTCGATTTCGTTTTCCTCACCGAGGGACTTTCAAGTCGCCTCAAGGCGCACGGCATCGACGCTGCGACCGAGGCGTCGGACCATCAGCCGGTATGGGTCGAACTGGCCTGAGCGTGGACAAAGAAAAAGCGCTTCCGATGACTTGGAAGCGCTTTTGAGATGTCGTGGTGGAGAGGAGGAGGATCGAACTCCCGACCTCCGCATTGCGAACGCGGCGCTCTCCCAGCTGAGCTACCCCCCCGACGGGGCGAATTATAGCTTTAGCGATGCGGGGCGGGAAGGGTGGCGCTGCGTGCGCTGAGGCGTTGGGGGAGATTGGGGAGGAGACGCGCAGCGAACCAGCCGAGCAGCACGCCGCCGGCATTGGCCAATGCGTCGAGCACGTCGGGCAGGCGGTCGGGGGTGAGGCCCTGCAAGCCTTCGATCAGCACGCCGAACAGCATGATGGCGGCGGCGAGTTTCCAGCGTTGCCGGGTGATGAGCTGCGCCCACCAGAACATCAGGAGCGCGTAGCCGGCCAGGTGGGCGAGCTTGTCGAGCTGGCTTTCGTCCTCGCCCACCGTGGGCGGGCCGAGCGACAGGGCGAGGGTGATGGCGATGCCGAGCCAGCCGCCGACGCGCCAGAGGCGCGCCCAATTAATCCGGCGCCACAATTTTTGCACCAAGCGCTTCGTCATTCCGGGAATGACACTGGATACCGGCGTTCGCCGGTATGACGCTGGTAAGGGGAGGTTGTCGAGGACCGCTCATGCTTGACGCTGCGCCCAGCGCAGCATCAGCACGCCGGCGACGATCATCGGCAGGCTTAACCACTGCCCCATCGAAAGTCCCATCCCCAGCAGGCCGAGGAAGCTGTCGGGCTCGCGGGCGAATTCGGCGAGGAAGCGGAATGTGCCGTAGCCGATGAGGAACACGCCGGACACCGCGCCGACCGGGCGCGGCTTCCTCGCAAACCACCACAGGATGGCAAACAGCAACAGGCCTTCGCCGGCGAACTGATACAGCTGCGAGGGGTGGCGTGCGATGCCGTCGCCTGCCTGCGGGAACACCATGCCCCAGGGCAGGTCGGTGGCGCGGCCCCACAACTCGCCGTTGATGAAGTTGCCGAGCCGGCCGGCGGCGAGGCCGAGCGGCACCAGCGGGGCGATGAAGTCGGTGACGGACAGCCAGCGCAGCTGGTGGCGCTGCGCGAACAGCGCCATGGCGACGATCACGCCCAGGAATCCGCCGTGAAAGCTCATGCCGCCTTCCCACAGCTTGAGGATGTCAAGCGGATTCGCCAGGTAGTCCATCGGCTTGTAGAACAGCACGTAGCCGAGGCGGCCGCCGACGATGGTGCCGAGCACGCCGTAGAACAGGGCGTCGTCGAGCATCTTCACGGTCCAGCCCGACCACGGGCGGTGCGCGATGCACCAGCGCCCGAGCAGGATGACCTGCGCGAAGGCGATGAGGTACATGAGGCCGTACCAGTGGATGGCGACGGGGCCGAGCTGCAGGGCGATGGGGTCGAATTGGGGGTGGGTCAGCATGGCGATTCGGTGTCGGGCGGTGCTGCCCATTGTATCGGTCCGGGCGGGGTCGGTGCGGGCGGGGTGGCGACGGATTCAAGTTTCAGAGCGGTTTTCCGTTATGCCTATTAGGAAAATCAAGGGGATATCCATGTTTTTGAGTCGACTTTTGCTGGTCGCGGCATCGCTATGCGTGTTGACACCGGGGGTGCGTGCAGAAACAAGCCAGCCGCTCAGTTTTGGCGTGATCAACCAGCGCAGCGTGTCCCTGACGGCGCAGTCTTGGAACCCCATCCTGACCTATGTAGGCAAGAAAGTGGGCGCGACCCTGGCCTTGAAAATGGGCAAGACTGCGCCGGAAACCACGGCGATGACGGTGCGGGGCGAGCATGCCTTTGCCTACACCAACCACATGTTTACCGAGGAGCGCGACCGCATCGGCTATAAGGCGATCCTGCGCATGCAGGGCGATCCGATCAACGGCGCCATCGTGGTGCGCGACGACAGTCCGATCCGCAGCATTGCGGATCTGAAGAACAGGAAGGTGGCGTTTCCCTCGCGCGAGGCCTTTGTCGGCTATTGGCTGCCGATGGACCATCTGCTCAAGTCGGGCGTCCAGGTTAGCGAGGTGTTTGCCGGCAATCAGGAAGGCGCCATGTCGCAGCTGCAGTTCGGCCAGGTTGAGGCGGCGGCGGTGAACTACAAGCTGCTGGCCAAGTATGCCCAGCGGGAGGATTTCCGTTACCGGGCGATCTGGATTTCCGAACCGTATCTGGACATTCCCGTCATGGCCCACCCCAGCATGCCGCCCAAGCTGGTGGCCGCGGTGCGCGAAGCCTTTATCGGCATGAACCAGGATCCCGAGGGACGCAAGGCCCTGGAGGCCAGCGCTGAAGCCCTGGGCTCCAAGGCCTTGTGGGCGTTTGTGGCGGTTGAAGACAAGGAATACGACAACTACCGCCGCTTTTATCGTTCCACGGTCGTGAAGGCAAACTAGGCATGAACCTGGTCGCGCGCGCGTCGGAAGCATGGAAGGGCATGGGCCTGCTGTATCGCATTGCGGCGGTACAGGGCTTGTTGCTGCTGTGCGGCGTAGGCCTGTTCACCCTGTTGCTCGCCGGTCGCTATCAGGTCGATATCAGCAAGGAGCAGGAGTCCAAGGCGCGCCTGTTGCTGGACATCGCTACGCCGCTGGTGGCGGAACAGGCGGTGATCGGCGACTTTGCCGCGGTGAAGCAGTTGCTGGAGCGGCAGGCCGTGGTGTATCCCGAGATTACCCACTTGGTGTGGCGCAGGGATGGCCGGGACAAGGTCGTCGTTAACCCGGCGGCCACGCCGGCCCGGGCGCCCGAATGGTTCCAGCGTCTGGCGGGCATTCCGGAAGTGCACCAGATTGCCCCGCTGAGCCTGGGCGGCGTCGATTACGGCGAGCTCGAAGTCGTGCTGGACCCGGCACGGGCCCAGCATTCCCTGTGGCAGGTCACGGTGCAGAATCTTTGGCTGAGCAGCGGCGCCATGCTGGTGGTGATGATCGCCCTGTTCTTCGCGCTGCGTGCCAACCTGCAGGTGCTGCGGAATCTGGCCGATGCCGCCGACCGCTTCCGCCAGGGCGATCATTCCGTCCGCATCTGGCCGGCCGGCGCGCGCGAGGTGCGCAGCGCAGCTCTGGCCTTCAACAACGTGGCGGAGCGCATGGAGGGACTGCTGAACGATTTGTCGGACAGCCGCCAGCAGTTGCGCGAACAGCTGCATTTTTCCGACGAACTGCTCGAGACCCTGCCGTTGCCGCTGTTTACGAAAAACATGCGGGGGGAGTACACCCGCGTCAACAAGGCCTGGGAGATGTTTTTCGGGATTGGACGCGAGGAAATGCTGGGCAAAAGGGTGCGCGACCTGTATGTGGAAAGCCCTGAAACCGCGGCCTATCACGAGCAGATGGATGAGGCCCTGCTGCGCGACGGCGGGGTTCAGACCTATGGCATTCCCCTCCGCACCCCGAGCGGGCGGGATCGCCATGTCATGTTCGCCAAGACCACCCTGACCGATGCCGACGGCCATATCATCAGCCTGATCGGCGTGCTCACCGACCTGACCGAGCTCAAGCAGGCCGAGCACCTGGCGCGCGAGGCGATGGTGGAAAAGACCGCGGCCGAGAAAGCCAGCCACGCCAAGAGCCTGTTCCTGGCCAATATGAGCCACGAGATCCGCACGCCGTTGACCGCGATCATCGGTTACTCCGAGGCTTTGCTGGACATCAAGCAGACCATGTCCGAACGCATCGACGGTATCCAGACCATCAACCAGGCGGGCAAGCACCTGCTCGGCATCATCAACGACATTCTCGACCTGTCCAAGATCGAGGCCGGTCGCCTGGAGGTCGAGCGCTTGCCAGTGCCGCTGTTCGGCATTCTCAACGATGTCGCCGCGCTGGCACGGCTGCAGGCCGAGGCCAAGGGCGTGACGTTCCAGATCGAGCCGGTTTTCCCGCTGCCCCAAACGGTGCTGACCGACGCGATACGCGTCAAGCAAATCCTGATCAACATCATCAGCAACGCCATCAAGTTCACCGAGCGGGGCGAGGTGACGCTGCGCGTAAGGCACGATCCCCCCACCGAACGACTGGTGGTGGAAGTGCTCGACACCGGCATCGGCATCAGCGCCGAACAATTGGTGCGCCTGTTCCAGGCCTTCACCCAGGCCGACGCCAGCACCACGCGCCGCTTCGGCGGCACCGGGCTCGGATTGGCCCTGTCCAAGCAATTGGCGGAAATGCTGGGCGGCGGCATCAGCGTGAACAGCACGCCCGGCCGGGGCAGCCGTTTCACCGTTACCCTCAACGTCGGCCCGGCAGAAGCGCTCATCCACAGCATCGAGGAGACGCACAAACCCGAACCGCAGGTCGCTGCGGACGATGTCCCGCCGGCCTTGCGAGGGCGCCTGCTGCTGGCGGAAGACAACCCGGTCAACCAGCGCGTGATCGTCCTCAAAATGCGTCACCTGGGTGCCGAGCCCCACGTGGTGAACAACGGTGCCGAGGCGGTGGAGGCGGCGCTGGCCCAGCCCTTCGACCTGGTTTTGATGGACATGCAGATGCCGGTGATGGACGGGCTGACCGCCGTACGCACCTTGCGTGAGCGGGGCTATGCCGGCCCCATCGTTGCGCTGACCGCCAACACCACGCTACAGGAACGGCAAGCCTGCCTGGATGCGGGCTGCGATGACTTCCTGTCGAAGCCCATCGAAAACAAGGTGTTTGCCGAGACCCTGCGCCGCTATCTGCAGGCAGACGGTTCGGCGGCGACTGAAAACCAGGATCCCATCATCCCCGCCCTGCTGCGCCAGGATCCCGGCCTGCATGAATTGGTAAGTCATTTGTACAGCAGTTTCATGGACGCCTATCGGGCGCTGCAGGCGGCGCTGGAAGCAGGGGACAACGAGGCGTTCAGGCAGCAGGCGCGCCAGATGAAGTCGGCGGGCTCGGATTACCTTTCCCCGCAGCTGACCGAACTGGTGGGGCAGCTGGAATTTTCCGCCACCGTGGGCAAAACCCAGCCGATGCAGGACCTGCTCGCGAAGCTGGGGGCGCTGCTCGGTCGCATCCAGATTCCCGGGTTGGCGGAAATCTCCGCGCAGACGCTCGAAAATACAGGCGCGCCGCTGGTTTCCGACCTGCTGCAGGAAGGCCCCGAGATGGCGGACTTGATCGATTACTTTCTGGAGCGCCTGCCCGGTTATGAGCAGGAACTGCGCGCGGCCCTGGCGGCCAGCGATCTGGCGGCGGTGAAGTCGCAGGCACATGACCTGAAATCGATCGGTGGCGGTTATGGCTACCCCGTGGTCACCCAGCTGGCCATCCAGCTGGAATCCAGCGCGCAGGCGGGCAGGCTGGATGAGGTGGCGGCCCAGGTCGACGAATTTGCCCAGCTTGTCAGGCGCATCCAGGCCGGGGCGTCCCCGCAGCCGCTGGAGGCATGAAGGTCATGCCGATCGAGCTGAAGGAACCTACCGCGGAACGCGGCTACTCGATCCTGCTGGTCGATGACAAGCAGGAACTCCGCCTGCTGCTGTCGCGTCGTCTGGAAAAGGTGGGGTACCAGGTCACGCAGGCCATACACGGGATCCATGCCCTCAAATTGCTGGAAATGGAGCGCTTCGACCTGGTGCTGCTCGACATGAACATGCCGGAGATGGATGGCGTGGCCACCCTGACCGCGATCAAGTCGAGCGAATCGCTGCACAACGTGCCGGTGGTCATGCTCACCGCGACCAGCAGCCGCGAATCCGTGGTCAAGTGCCTGGGGCTGGGGGCGGCCGACTACCTCATCAAGCCGATCAATCCGCTGGAGCTCGCGCAGCGGATGCACCGCTGCCTGGAAATTCGCGCCGAGACCATCGAGCCGACGGTGCAACTCGAAAATGTTGCAGGCGCCCGCATCCTGATCGTCGACGACGAAGTGCTCAACCTCAAGTTGCTCGAACGCCGCCTGGCGCAGATGGACTACAAGACCCTGAGCGCCACCAGCGGTCACCAGGCGCTGGAACTGCTCGGCCGGGAAACGATCGACGCCGTCATGCTGGACGTGCAGATGCCCGAGATGAACGGTTTCGAGGTGCTGCGTGCCATCCGGGCCGATGAGCGCTGGCGCACGCTGCCGGTGCTGATGCTGTCGGCCGACGGCAGCCAGGCGACGGTGGACCAGTGCTACCAGGACGGCGCGGACGATTACCTGGTCAAGCCCTATCACACCCCCGATCTGCAGATGCGGCTGGGCGTGGTGCTCGATCTGCGGCGCACCCGGCGCGAGGCCGCCACCGCAGCCTGAACCGCCCGCGGGCGGCCAATAACCCTGAGGCGGGTCGGGGCGCGCAGCGCTGCCGGCAGGCGATACAATCTCATTTTTGATTGTCATCCAGGAAGCTGCCATGCCTGTCTATCGTTCCCGCACCACCACCCACGGCCGCAACATGGCCGGCGCCCGCGCCCTGTGGCGCGCCACCGGCATGAAGGACGGCGATTTCGACAAGCCCATCATCGCCATCGCCAACTCGTTCACCCAGTTCGTACCCGGTCACGTGCACCTGAAGGACATGGGCCAGCTGGTGGCGCGCGAGATCGAGGCGGCGGGCGGCGTGGCCAAGGAATTCAACACCATCGCGGTCGACGACGGCATCGCCATGGGCCACGGCGGCATGCTGTATTCGCTGCCGAGCCGTGAGGTGATTGCAGATTCGGTCGAATACATGGTCAACGCGCACTGCGCCGACGCCCTGGTGTGCATTTCCAATTGCGACAAGATCACGCCGGGGATGCTGAATGCCGCGCTGCGGCTGAACATTCCCACGGTGTTCGTGTCCGGCGGACCGATGGAAGCCGGCAAGGTGAAATGGGGCGGGCAAACCATCAAGCTCGATCTGGTCGACGCCATGGTGTCGGCGGCGGATGCCAGCTACTCCGACGAGAAGGTTGCCCAGCTCGAACGCTCAGCCTGCCCCACCTGCGGTTCATGCTCGGGCATGTTCACCGCCAACTCGATGAACTGCCTGACCGAGGCGCTGGGCCTCTCGCTGCCTGGCAACGGTTCGCTGCTGGCGACTCACGCCGACCGCAAGAACCTGTTCCTCGCGGCCGCGCGGCTGATCGTGAAAAACACCCGCCGCTACTATGAAGGTAACGACACGTCCGTGTTGCCGCGTGCCATCGCCAGCTTCGACGCGTTCGAGAACGCCATCGCACTGGATATCGCCATGGGCGGTTCGACCAACACCGTGCTGCACCTGCTGGCCGCTGCGCACGAAGCGGGCGTCGACTTCACCATGGCCGACATCGACCGCATGAGCCGCCGCGTGCCGCATCTGTCGAAGGTGGCGCCGTCGATCCAGACCTACCACATGGAAGACGTGCACCGCGCCGGCGGCGTGATGGCGATTCTGGGTGAGCTCGAGCGTGGCGGCCTGGTGCATCGCGACCTGCCAACCGTGCTGTGCAAGTCCATGGGCGAGCAGATCGACACCTACGACATTCGTCGCACCACCGACAAGGATGTCAAAACCTATTTCCGCGCAGCGCCGGGCGGCGTGCCGACGCAGACCGCGTTTTCGCAGGATCGGCGTTACCCCACGCTGGACGATGATCGGGTGAATGGCTGTCTGCATGACATCGAGCATGCCTATTCGAAAGACGGCGGCCTGGCCGTGCTGTACGGCAACCTGGCCCAGGACGGCTGCATCGTCAAGACCGCGGGCGTCGACGAAAGCATGTTCGAAGTCGAGCAGCTGCGCTACACGACCAGCGTGCCGACTTCCACCATCCGGGTGTTCAAGGGCCCGGCGCGCGTATTCGAGTCGCAGGATGCGGCGGTCGAGGCCATCCTCGGCGACAAGATCGTCGCCGGCGACGTGGTGGTGATTCGCTACGAGGGTCCGCGCGGCGGCCCCGGCATGCAGGAAATGCTTTACCCGACCTCCTACCTGAAATCCAAGGGGCTGGGCAAGCATTGCGCGCTGCTGACCGATGGCCGCTTCTCCGGCGGCACCTCGGGCCTTTCCATCGGCCACGCCTCGCCGGAAGCGGCCGAAGGCGGCAACATCGGCCTGGTCGAGGAGGGCGACATCATCGAAATCGACATCGCCAAGCGCAGCATCAATATGTTGGTGAGCGAGCAGGAGCTTGAGCGCCGCCGTGCGGCGATGGACGCAAAAGGCGCGCACGCCTGGAAGCCGGCCAACCGCGTGCGCGCCGTGTCGGCCGCACTGCGCGCCTATGCGGCGATGACGACCTCGGCTGCGTTCGGCGCGGTGCGCGACGTCAGTCTGGTCGAGCATCCGACCGCAGCGCAACTGCACGCCGACCCGCTGGCGCGCTTTGCCATTACCGGCCAGCTCGCCTTCCGCACCGGCGCAGGCGGCCTGACCTACGCCGATATCGACAACCACGGCGGCCGCGCAACAATTTGCCTGCAGGGCGCGCACGTGGTGAGCTTCCGTCCCAAGTCGCAACATGAGCCGGTGGTGTGGGTGTCCGACGCCGCCAAGTTCGCCGCTGGCAAATCCATCCGCGGCGGCGCGCCGGTGTGCTGGCCGTGGTTCGGCCCGCATGATGCCGAATCCGGCTACCCCGCGCACGGTTTCGCCCGCACCGTGGACTGGCAGGTCACCGGCACGCGCCGCCGCAACGACGCCAAAACCGAGATCACGCTGCAACTGGTTGAAAACGAGCAGACCCGCGCACAGTGGCCGCACGCCACGCAGCTGACGCTGACCGTGATCGTCGGCGACAAGCTTGAAATGCATCTGGCCACCACCAATACAGGCGATGCCCCGGTAAAGATCGGAGAGGCGCTGCACACCTATCTGCACATCAGCGACATCGGCGCGGTGAGCGTGGCCGGCCTCGAAGCTTGCGACTACCACGACAAGGTCGACAACTTCGCGCGCAAGAAGCAGCGCGGCGACATCGCCTTCGACGGCGAGGTCGACCGCGTCTACGTCGACACGCCGGCCGATTGCGTGATCGTCGACCCCGGTTTGAATCGCCGCATCCGCATCGCCAAGACCGGTTCGCTGTCCACCATCGTGTGGACGCCGTGGACCGAGAAGGCCGAAAAGATGGGCGACATGGGTCGCGGCAAGTCGGGTGCGGGCTGGCGCGAAATGGTCTGCGTCGAGTCGGCCAACGCGATGGACAACGTCGTCACCGTCGCGCCGGGCGAGACACACACGCTGGCGGTGACGTACAGCGTGGAGGCACTGTAGTTTTTTATCCGCGAAGGACGCGAAGGAGCGCGAAGGCAAACCTTAAGGGCTGCTATGGGAACGCTTGATCATTCTTTTCTTGTCATTGCGAGCGAAGCGAAGCAATCCAGAAGGCCGGCGAAATCAGAGGCTCCTGGTCGCCACGTCGCTTCGCACCTCGCGATGACGGAATTAATCAGCGCTTTTCTGGTTTGATCTTTGGGGTTTAACTTCGCGCCTCTTCGTGTCCTTCGCGGATAACCGTTTTTCAACAAGGAGCAAGCATGCGCGTGATTCTGGTGGCCAACCCCAAGGGCGGCAGCGGCAAGACGACGCTGTCGACCAATCTGGCAGGTTATCTGGCCTCCAGGGGGCGCGGCGTGGCCCTGCTCGACCTCGACCGGCAGAAGTCCGCCACCCACTGGCTGGCGATGCGCGACATGGCGCTGCCGGACATCGAACTGATGCGCGAAGGGCAGAAGGACGGCACGGACTGGCTGGTGATCGATTCACCTGCCGGCCTGCACGGCAAGAACCTGGAGCGTGCGCTGAAGCTGGCGCACAAGGTGGTGGTGCCGATCGCGCCGTCCTTGTTCGACATTCGCGCCAGCCAGGATTTTCTTGCCGCGCTGCATGCCGAAAAGGCGGTGCGCAAGGGACATGCCTTCGTCGGCGTGGTCGGCATGCGGGTCGACCCGCGCACGCGCGCCGGGGTTACGCTGGAACAGTTCATGGGGCAGCAGGATCTGCCGGTGCTGGCCTTCCTGCGCAACACCCAGCATTACGTCAACGCCGCGTTCGAGGGCAAGAGCCTGTTCGACCTGCCGCACCATATCGCCGAGCGCGACATCGAGCAGTGGCAGGAACTGATTGCCTGGCTGGAGCGCTAAACGCACCCGCCCCACGCAGGGTTTAGTGCGTGGTCGGCTTCATCAGGTTGACCACCTGCGGCTTGACTACGCTCTTGGTCGACGAGCATGAACCATCCACCGACACGCCCAGCTGTTGCTCGGCTTCGTGCAGCAGGTTGATGACATCCACATAGAATTTGTCGTCCGCCATCATGCGCGCGGTGCGGCCGCCCTCGTTGGCGGCCAGCACGTCGGCCCCCGCGTTGATCAGCCATTCCACCACCGGGGCGTCGCCGCCGCCGGCGGCCAGCATCAGCGGCGTGATGCCGAAGAAAATGCGGGTGTCGAGCGAGGCGCCGGCGTTGGCCAGCACTTCGATGACTTCGACGTAGCCGCGCTCGGTTTCGCCGTTGTAGGCGGCCTTGGCCAGCGCCGTCCAGCCCTGCGGCGACTGGGCGTTGACGTCGGCGCCGGCGGCGATCAGCACCTGCACCGCCGCGACGTGGCCGCTGTGGGCCGCGTGCATCAGCGCGGTTTCGCCGGCTTCGTCGGCGGCGGCATGATCGGCACCGGCCTCAAGCAATTTTTTGATCTGGTCGGCATCACCCGACCGGGCGGCTGCAAATAATTCCTGGGACATGGGGTCACTCCTGCTTTTTTTCGGGACGGTTGAGAGCGTACAATTGTTGACCAATTTAATCAACTATTAAGCTGCCATGCCCAATCGACTCGCTACCGAACCCAGCCCCTATTTGTTGCAGCACGCCGAGAACCCGGTCGACTGGTACCCGTGGAGCCCCGAAGCGCTGGAAAAGGCGCGCCGCGAGAACAAGCCGATCCTGCTGTCGGTCGGCTATTCCGCCTGCCACTGGTGCCACGTGATGGCGCACGACTGCTTCGAGGACCCGGAGGTGGCGGCGGTGATGAACCGCCATTTCATCAACATCAAGGTCGACCGCGAGGAGCGCCCCGACCTCGACCAGATCTACCAGTCCGCGCACCAGCTCCTGACCCAACGGGGCGGCGGCTGGCCGTTGACGGTGTTTCTGACGCCCGACCAGACGCCTTTCTTCGCCGGCACCTATTTCCCCAAGATGCCGCGTTACCAATTGCCGGGCTTCATCGACCTGATGGAAAACATCGCGCGCGCCTGGCACGAGCGGCGCGGCGAAGTGCTGGCGCAGAACGAGGCGGTGCGAGCCGCGCTGGCGCAGCAGCAACCGCAGGCCGCGGCGCAGGGCGCTTTGTCCGAAGCGCCGCTCGCCCAGGCCGTGCGTGATCTGGGCGAGGCCTTCGATCCGCTGTGGGGCGGCTTTTCGCGTGCCCCCAAGTTTCCGCGCCCGGGCGAGCTGTTTTTCCTGCTGCGCCATGCGCAGGCCGGCCATGCGCAGGCGCGCGACATGGCGCTGTTCTCCCTGAAAAAAATGGCATCCGGCGGGGTGGTCGACCAGCTCGGCGGCGGCTTCTGCCGCTACTCGGTCGACGCGCAGTGGGCGATTCCGCACTTCGAGAAGATGCTCTACGACAACGGTCCGTTGCTGCATCTGTACGCCGATGCCTGGGCGCTCAGCGGCGAGCCGCTGTTTGCGGCCACCGCCGAAGGCATTGTCGACTGGCTGCTGCGCGAGATGCGCGCACCCGAAGGCGGCTTTTATTCGGCGCTCGATGCCGACAGCGAAGGCCACGAGGGCAAGTTCTACGTGTGGACGCCGGACGAAGTGCGCGCGCTGCTGACCGAAGCCGAGTATGCCGTCGCGACGCTGGTGTACGGTTTCGATGCGCCGCCGAATTTCGAAAACGCGCGCTGGAACCCCATCCTGGCGCGCTCATTGAACGACGTCGCGGCCGAGTTGGGCTTGCCCGTGGACGAGGCGGAGGCATGCCTGAACCGCGCACGCCAAAAGCTGTTTGCCGCACGTGAAACCCGCGTGCGTCCCGGGCGCGACGACAAGCAGCTCACCAGCTGGAACGCGCTGATGGTCGGCGGACTGGCGCATGCTGGCCGGGTGATGAACCGTCCCGACTGGGTCGCCGAGGCGCAGGCCGCCATCGATTTCCTGCGCGCCAAGCTGTGGCGCGACGGCCGTCTGCTCGCCAGCTTCAAGCAGGGTAAGGCGCGCCTCAACGCCTATCTCGACGATTACGCCTTCCTGCTCGACGCGCTGCTGGAAACCCTGCAGGCCGGCTACCGTGAACAGGACATGGCGTGGGCGCGCGAACTCGCCGACGCCTTGCTGGCGCATTTCGAGGACACGGAGGCGGGCGGCTTCTTCTTCACCAGCCACGACCACGAAGCCCTGATCACCCGTCCCAAGCCCGGCTACGACAATGCCACGCCGTCCGGCAATGGCGTCGCCGCGCTGGCACTGCAGCGGCTCGGCCATTTGCTGGGTGAGCCGCGTTATCTGGAGGCCAGCGCACGCTGCCTGCGCCTGTTCCACGCGCAGCTGACCCAGCAGCCGATCGCTTTTCCCACGCTGCTGGCCGTGCTGGACGAGGCCCTGGTGCCGCCGCGGGTGATCCTGCTGCGCGGCCCGGCAGGCGCGCTGAACGCATGGACGGCGGCACTGGGCCCGAAGCTGGGCGCGCGCGACCTGCTGCTGGCCCTGCCCAACGGTTTGGACCTGCCGGCCGCACTGGCCAAGCCGGAATCGGATGCGCCGACCGCCTGGATCTGCAGCGGCACGGCGTGCCAGCCGCCGCTTACCGAGCTGCAGGCCGTGCTGGCATAAATTGGTCAATCAGCATTTGCTATTAGGAACCCGGGGCCGCGCCTGCTATCAAAAAACTGGTTGGTTTGTTTTCAGGAGTCATCATGAGCACACATACTGAACCCGCTGTTTTCCATCCCCGGTCTGCCCACATGGAATTGCCGGGCATTCGCAAGATGCGCTTCGTGCAGCCGCTGCACTGGCTGGGCGACGGCGCCCGGGACATGGCCAAGGCCTGGCCGCTGAGCCTGTTCTACGGCATCGTGTTTGCGGCCCTCGGCTATGCCCTGGTGCATGGCGCCTGGAGCAGGCCGCATCTGGCCATGGCGCTGATCTCCGGCTTTTTGTTCGTCGCGCCGGTGCTGGCGTCGGTGTTCTATTGCGTGAGCCACCGCCTGGAGCATCACCACAAGCTGCCGCATCTTTTCGTCCCCCTGCTGTCATGGCGCGCCAATCCAGCCTCGCTCGGCTTGTATGCCCTGATGCTGGTATTCGTGCTCACGGTGTGGGAGCGCATCTCGGCGATTCTGGTCGGACTGTTCCTGGGGGGCTCGGGTATCGGCAGCCTCGCCGATCTGCTGAGCCTGGGTGCGGTGCAGCAGCACTTGGATTTCGTGCTGGCCTATCTGGCCTTTGGCGGGGTGCTGGCCTTGATGGTGTTCAGCCTGTCGGTGGTGTCGTTGCCGATGCTGCTGCACCGCAAGGTCGACTTCGCCACCGCGCTGGTCACCAGCTTCATGGCGACCCGGCTCAACTTCCCGGTGATGCTGCTGTGGGGCGTGATGATTGCGGCCTTGATTGCGGTTGGTATGGCCACCGATTTCATCGCCATGGCGGTCATTTTCCCCTGGCTGGGGCATGCCAGCTGGCATGCCTACCGTGAACTGGTAGAACGGGAATAATCGGGAATCGCAATGTGTTACTGAATTTGGTAGCAAATAACCAAGTTCCCTCCTTGCGTGGCGGGGGTTTTCCCTTAATATTGCAACCAACGCGATTTGCGAATTCAATCCCTCAACCTCAACCTCAACTCCTCGGAGAACGTAATGATGAAGAAACTGTTGTTGACCGCAGTGCCCGCCGCGCTGCTCATGCTGTCCGGCGCCGCGTCGGCCGATCAGGCCCTGGCCCAGAAGAGCGCTTGTATGTCCTGCCATGGCATCGACAAGAAAATCGTCGGCCCGGCGTTCAAGGAAATCGCCAAGAAATATGCTGACGACAAGTCCGCCCATGCCATGCTGGTCGAGAAAGTCAAAGTGGGCGGCAAGGGCGTCTGGGGCCCGATCCCGATGCCGCCGAGCCCGCAGGTCAAGCCGGAAGAAGCCAGCAAGATCATCGACTGGGTGCTGAGCCTGAAGTGATCTGAATGTGGTTTCAAGCAAAGGCCGACGCATGCGTCGGCCTTTGTCGTTTCTGCAGGCGCGTTTTGGGCGCAAGTTTGATATTGTTGCGGGCAATAACAATTCAGGGGGAATACCGGTGTCGATACATTCTTACATTTTTGTCATGGCCGCAGGGCTGTTCCCGCAGCTTGCGCTGGCCGCCGAGCCCGGCCGCATCGATTCCTTTTTCGGCACCCTCAACGGCCATCTCGCCAACGTCATTTTCTACGACGTCTTCCCCGGCGAGCCGGTCATGCCCTTCATCGTCGCCTGGTTGATTGTCGGCGCGGTCTACCTCACCTTCCGCTTCAGCTTCGTCAACCTGCGCATGATGCGCCACGCCTTCAGGGTGCTGCGCGGCAAATACCACACCGCCGACGACAAGGGCGAAGTCAGCTCCTTTCAGGCGCTGACCACCGCGCTGTCCGCCACCGTCGGGCTGGGCAACATCGCCGGGGTGGCGATCGCCATTTCCATCGGCGGCCCGGGCGCCACCTTCTGGATGATCGTGGCGGGCTTTCTCGGCATGAGCACCAAGTTCGCCGAAGCCACGCTGGCGCAGCGCTACCGCGAAGTGCGTCCGGACGGCCGCATCATGGGCGGCCCGATGGAGTACCTGTCGAAGGGCTTCGCCGAATTCAACTGGCCGCGCACCGGCAAGATCCTGGCGGGCATGTTCGCCATTTTTACTGTGCTCGGTTCCTTCGGTGCCGGCAGCGCGTTCCAGGTCAGCCAGTCGCTGGGCGCGGTGCAGGAGCTGTTTCCGTTCTTCCATGACATGCCGATCGCCTATGGTTTGATCATGGGCCTGGCGGTGGGCGTCGTCATCATCGGCGGCCTGCGTCGCATCGCCCACACCGCCGAGGCGGTGGTGCCCACCATGATCCTGGTTTATCTGGCGGCCTGTCTGTGGATTGTGCTCGGCAACATCGAGCAGGTGCCGCAGGCGCTGGCCAAGATCGTCACCGAAGCCTTCGCGCCGATCGCGGTGGCGGGCGGCATGGTGGGGGCGCTGGTGCAGGGCTTCAAACGTGCGGCGTTTTCCAGCGAGGCCGGTCTCGGTTCGGCGGCCATCGTGCATTCCACTGCCTCGGTCAAGTACCCGATCCGCCAGGGCATGGTCGCGCTCTACGAACCCTTCATCGACACCATCATCATCTGCACCATGACCGCGCTGGTCATCATCATCACCGGTGTCTACAACGACCCCGCCACCGAGGCGATCCGCGAAGCCAGCAAGGGCGCGGCGCTGACCTCGGTGGCGTTCGCCACCGTGTCCGACTGGTTCCCCATCATCCTCACCGTGTCGGTGGTGCTGTTCGCCTACAGCACGATGATTTCCTGGTCCTACTACGGCGAACGCTGCTGGACCTACCTGTTCGGCGAGCGCCTGTCGATGGTGTACCGCGTGCTGTTCCTGCTGTTCATCGTCGTCGCCTCGGTGGCGAGCGCGGCCAACATGCTCGACTTCACCGACCTGCTGGTGCTGGCGATGGCCTTCCCCAACCTGATCGGGCTTTATCTCCTGAGCGGCAAGGTGCGCAGCATGCTGACGGACTATCAGAACAAGCTGAAAAGCGGCGAACTCGATCGCGAGATCCAGAAAGGCTGAGCCGGGCGGCCCACCCCTAGCGGGCGTGGCCTGAGTTGAAGCGGTATAGCTGGCGCTCGGTCAGCACCGCGTCGAGCGGCATGTCCCAGGGTTCGTGCGGCAGTGCGTCCACCCGCTGGCACGCGTAGGCGATCCCCACCAGGCGCGGCTTGCGCCACAGGCGGCGGTGCCGCATGAAGGCCAGCGTGGCGTCGTAAAAGCCGCCGCCCATCCCCAGCCGGTGGCCCTGCAAATCGAATCCCACCAGCGGCATCAGCAGCAGATCCAGTTGCTGCGCGCGCAGCGGCTTCGCATCGATCGGTTCGGGGATGCCGTAGCGGTTCGGCTTCATGAGCGTGTTGCGGCCCAGCCGACCGAAGCGCATCACCCGGCCGCGGCGCGGCAATATCGGCAGATAGCACTCGCGCTGCATGCACAGCGCCTGGTTGATCAGGGGGTGGACGTCGAATTCGCCGCCTTGCGGCAGATAAAAAGCGATGCGCTGCGAGCGCAGCAGCAGCCCGTGGCGCAGGGCCAGGCGCAGAGAAGCGCGAGCGGCCTGGCGACGCTCGGCCGGCTTGAACGCGTTGCGCGCAGCCTTGAGCTTGCGTCGAAGGGTGTATTTATCCATCAAGAAAAGAGGCTCCCCGCCTGTGCCGTGACCGGCTGCGGACTCTTGAACCTGGGTCCAAGACGGCCGCGCTCAAAGACGCTTTGGGCACATGAGACGTGTCACGCGCACACCCGCATCGGAATAGATCGCAGCCTTGCACGTATGCATTGGTTCAGAGAAATTGCAACCGGCCTCGAACACCGCAGGGAACAACACCAGTTTAGAAGAGTTTGTCCTGATCTTCCAGCACTGTATCCAGCAGCGCATTGCACTGGGTCAGGCGGCCACGCGCAGCCTCGATCTGGCCGCCGCCGCCCTGGGTGAGCAACTCGTGCGCCAGGTTCAGTCCCGCCATGATGGCGATGCGTTCGGCGCCGATCACCTTGCTGTTTTCGCGGATCTCGCGCATTTTCTCGTCCAGATAATCGGCAGCGGCAATCAGCGCCGATTCCTCTTCGCGCGAGCACGCTACCTTGTAGGCGCGTCCCAGGATGTGGATTTCGATCGAACGCGGGCCGGCCATCAGACATCCTCCGGCAGCGTTTCGAGCAGCGCCTGCAGCCGGGCCTTGGCAGCCTCCAGGCGGGTCGTCAGCTGCTTGTTTTCCTGCTGCGCGGTCAGCAACTGCTGGCGCAGCGAAATGTTCTCGTTGCGCAGCGTGTGGCACAGTTCGGCCACCTGGCGGATCTTGGCTTCGAGGGTATCGAGTTCGGCGTGCATGGCGCGACTATAGGGGGCGATGTGCGGGCGGTCAATCGGGTGATTCGGTGGTTATAATGCGCGCCTTCAGGTGCCGACGCGGCTTTCCGCCGCCGAGGATAAACGGGAAACAGGTGCGCGACATTTGCCGCAAAGCCTGTGCTGCCCCCGCAACGGTCAGCGCTAAACGGTGCATCACACACGCCACTGGGTCCGCCCGGGAAGGCGATGCACTTCAGGCGCGAGCCCGGATACCGGCCTGAGCCCTGCCGCATGCGGCAGCGGATCGTGCAACGCGCCCGCGGGGAACCGGGCGCCCAAACCGGACTTCATCATGCGTCAAACCCCTCTCGCCCTCGCCCTGGGCATTGCTTTCATTGCCGCCGCCCATGCGGAAACCCTGCCGGAATTCGTCGGCGAAACCATTGTGGTGACGCCGACGCGCATGGCGGAACCTGCCCACGCCGTGGTGGGCGATGTCACCGTCATCGACGCCGATCAGCTCGCAGCCGCGGGCCAGACGTCCCTGCTGGAAATGCTGCAGGCGCAAGCCGGTCTGGAAATCACCCAGGAGGGGGGCACCGGCACCAATGCGTCGCTGCGCATCCGCGGCGGTAACAGCGGCCATACCCTGGTGCTGATCGACGGGCTGCGCGTGGGCTCGGCGACGGTGGGCACCACGCCCCTGGAAAGCATCGTGCTGGACCAGATCGAGCGCATCGAGATTCTGCGTGGACCGGCGTCGAGCCTGTATGGTGCCGACGCGGTGGCCGGCGTGATCCAGATCTTCACGCGGCAGGGCCGTGGGGCGCCGCGGCTGTTTGGCCTGCTCGGCTTCGGCAGCGATGGCCTGCTGCAGGGGCGGGTGGGGTACGGCGGGCAGGCCGGCGCGACGCGTTTCAACGTTGCGGCGGGATACAGCCGCACCGACGGCGGGTTTTCTGCGGCGCGGCCGGGCACGTTCGGTTTCCACCCCGACCACGATGGCGATGAAAAGCGCAGCGTTCAGCTCAATGTCGACCATGCGCTCAACGACCGTCATCGTGTCGGGCTGAGTGGACTGGCGAATCGCGACATCGTGGAATACGACGCCGGCACGGCCGACGATTACGCCCGCAACGCGGTCAACAGCCTGTCGGCCTGGTGGAAAGGGCATCTGTCCGATCGCTGGAGCAGCCAGCTGCGCGTCGGGCTGGGGCAGAACCATACGCAAAATTCCAGCCTCGGCACCTCGAGCGGCCGCTTCGACACGGACCAGACGCAGTACCTGTGGCAAAACGATTTTGCACTGGCGGCGGGCAGCCTCACCGCCAGCGTCGAGCGGATTGAACAGGAGGTGGAGGCAAGCACGGCGTATGCGCGCAGCCGGCGCATCGTCCATGCCGGGCAGTTGGGTGCGTTCGGGCAATGGGGTGCGCACACGCTGCAGGCCTCCCTGCGCCACGATGACCACAGCGATTTTGGTGGGCACACGACCGGCATGGCCGGCTATGCCTACGCGCTGAATGCGGCCTGGCGGGCTAGCGCCAGCTATGGCACCTCGTTCAAGGCACCCACGTTTAACGACATGTACTGGCCGGTCACCGCCTTTTTCCAGGGCAACCCGAACCTGCAGCCCGAGCGCGGCAGAAACGTCGAACTGTCGCTGCGCTACCAGGATCGCCGCGATCGGCTCGGCCTGACGGCGTATCGCAATCGTGTCGAGGACCTGATCGTCTACGTTTTCCCGACGATGGAAAACGTCGATCGCGCCACGCTCGAGGGCATCACACTCGAGGGCAGCACCGAGCTTGGCGGCGTGCGCGTGCGGGCGAGCATGGACTGGCAGGATCCGGTCAACGACGCCACCGGCAAGTCGCTGAATTACCGTGCCCGCCGGCATGGCACACTGGACGTATCGAAGTCGCTCGGCCGCTGGGAACTGGGTGCCACGCTGGTCGCCTCCGACAGCCGTTATGCCGATGCCGCCAACACCCAGCGCCTGCCCGGCTATGCGCGGCTGGATGCGCGCGCGCAGTACCGGATCGATTCGGCCTGGCGGGTGCTGCTGCGGGTCAACAACGTGCTGGACGCCGAGTATCAGCTGGTAAATGGCTACAACACGCCGGGCATGAACGGACTGCTGGCGCTGCAATACCAGCCTGAATAAGATCATTGCAACGCAGAAGAGGGCAGTCATGAACGAAGCCGAACGGAACCCGGATGCGGATTCATCGAAAGCGGCGCGCCACGCGGCCCGCATGGCGCGCAAGAAAGCGGTGATCGACGCCGCGATTGCCGCGGCCACCGACGAGCACGGACTGCTCATCGTCATCACCGGCAACGGCAAGGGCAAGAGCACCTCGGCCTTCGGCACCATGGCGCGCGCGCTCGGCCACGGCATGAAGGTGGGCGTGGTGCAGTTCATCAAGAGCCGCACCGACACCGGCGAGGAGGCTTTTCTCGGCAAGCAGCCCGGCGTCGAATGGCACGTCACCGGCGACGGCTTCACCTGGGATACGCAAAACCGCGCGCAGGACATCGCCACCGCCGAGCGCGGCTGGGCAATCGCCGCGCGCATGCTGGCCGATCCTGCCTATCAACTGGTGGTGCTGGACGAGCTGACCTATCTCTTGAGCTATGGTTATCTCGATGCCGACACCGTGCTCGACGCGCTGGCGCACCGGCCGCCGATGCAGCATGTGATCGTCACCGGGCGCGCCGCGACCGATGCACTGATCGAGCTGGCCGACACGGTGTCGGTCATCGCCGACGAGAAGCATGCATTCCGCGCCGGGGTGAAGGCGCAGCCCGGCATCGACCTCTGATTTCTGGCTGGATGTCGTAGCGCTTGCCCGCAGGGTCATGCCGCCGGCCGTAGTTGTCGTCAGATCGAAGTTGTAAGGGAATCCGCCCTGCCTCGACCAAGTTCCATCACCCCAAACGAGGCAAGGCATGAAATCCGTTAATCGAACTTTATTCACCCTGGCCGCCGTGATCGCGTTGATCGTGGCGGGTTCATCCTACTGGGCAGGCAAGCAGATCAGCCGGGCCGACAAATCGGTCGCCGACGCACGCACCGCCACGTTCACGTCCTACCGCATTGCGCAATCGCTGAAAGCCATGGCCGCGGGGCATGAACTGACCATGAATGAATTCTATTCAACTGTTTTGAACTTCCCCTCCTATCAAAAGAAATCCACCGCGCAAAAATCGGCAATCGAGCTTGAGCTCGCTGCGCTTGCCGGTTTGCATCAGGGCGACGAAGCCACCGCAGCCGAGCTTGCGCGCCTCTTCAAGGAAATGGATGGCTTCCGCCTTGATCTGGAGGGCGCGATGACCGGCGACGAGACGGACTGGGACGCCGCGCGCGAAGCCCTGTTCAAGCTGAATGTGCTGTCGGTTCAGGCGATTCAGCAGGCGGATTTTCTCGCGCAAAGCGCCAGCCAGCGTGCCTCGGCGCTGGACAGCGGCTGGCAAGTCCAGCAGTCGAGCGCGATGCTGTGGCAGCACATCACTACCGCACTGGCATTGCTGGCGGGCATTCTGATTATTTCCGGATCCCTGCGCACCAAGGCCTAGCAGCGGCTGGCCCAAGCACGCGCGCCAATATTTTGTAAGCCGCTGGCAACACAACGCCGACGCCTGTCTTTTCGGAGTCGGCGGTGCGGTTTCGGGTGGCACATCGTCGAGACCTCTATGGGGTGCGGGAAAAGGGCCGCGGCCAAGCCCGCGCGCTCCAGCGCTTGTTCTGGCCTCGTGCTGAACAGCGCCTGCGCACGGCATAATCGCGGAGTGAAAAACGCACCCTATGTCGGTCGCTTCGCACCGTCGCCCACCGGCCCCCTGCATCTCGGCTCGCTCGTCGCCGCCGTGGCGAGTTGGCTCGATGCCCGCGCCGCCGGCGGACGCTGGCTTGTGCGCATGGAAGACCTCGATTTTCCCCGTTGCGAGCCCGGCGCGGCCGACACCATCCTGCGTCAGCTCGACGCTTATGGATTGCACTGGGACGGCGACGTGATGGTGCAGTCGCAGCGCGACGAAGCCTATGCCGCAGCGCTCGATGTGCTGAAAGCGCAGGGCGCGGTCTACCCCTGCGCCTGCAGCCGCAGTCAACTCGCGCAGGCGCCGCGCAACCACGAAGGCGAGATCGTCTACCCCGGCACCTGCCGCAACGGCCTGCCGCCCGGCGCGGTTGCGCGTTCCTGGCGGGTGCGTGTGCCGGATGTGAGCACGCACTTCGAAGACCGCATCCACGGCGATCTGCAGCAGAACCTGGCGAACGACGTCGGCGACTTCATCGTCAAGCGCGCCGACGGCCTGTTCGCCTACCAGCTGGCGGTGGTCGTCGATGACGCCTTCCAGGGCATCACCCATGTCGTGCGCGGCGCCGACCTGTTGTGGAACACCCCGCGCCAGATTGTCCTGCAAGCGCTGCTCGGCCTGCCGACGCCAACCTATGCTCACGTGCCGCTCATCACGAATGCCGCGGGGCAGAAACTTTCGAAGCAGACCCTGGCCCCCGCCCTGCCCGAGACCGGTCGCAGCACCGTGCTGGAGCAGGCACTTGCCGAGCTGGGCCATCCGCCGCCGCCTGAATTGGCAGGCGCCAACCCCGTCGAACTGCTGGCGTGGGCAAGCGCCCACTGGCAAATCGCAAACGTGCCGACCCGCCCCGCGGTTGCCAAGCCTGCCCCCTGACCGGACAATCCCCTTCACCCTTCACCCTTCACCCTTCACCCAAAAAATGGCCCAGCTTCCTTCCGCCGTCGAACAAGTCCTGCGCGTCCACGCGTCCTTCATCCATACCGTCGTCAACGCGCTGCGCGACCGCAGCCAGCTGCCCGACCTGATGAAGCAACTCGATGCCGCCGAGCAGGCCGGTTGGGCGCGGCTGGTCGGCGCGCTGCGTCATGTCGTCAACGGTCGCCGCGACCCCTCGATCAAGCTGGGCCTGGACGAGGAAGACAGCATCCTGCTCGACGCCATCCTGCGCGGCATCGACAACCCCGCGACGCTGCCGCCTTTGGATGCCCAGCCCGACGGCAGCAGCGCCGCCCCGGGCCTGGCGGCGCTGATCGACGCCTCGGCGCGCGGCGACGCGCAGGCGATGTCAGTACTCGCCAACATGGCCGAGCAGATGATGAAGGCGGGCGGCGACATGGCCTTGCTTGGCGGACGCATGCGCCGCCTGGTCAACGGCGAGCGCGACGCCGACCAGCTGGTCGCCGGCATGGGGCCGCTGGGGCGCGAACTCTTGATCAGCCTGCTCGACGAACTGGCGAAGCTGCGACCGCAATAAATCCCTCTCAAGCTGGAAGGCGCCGCTTTCCCCCGGCAGCGCGCTTTGACAGTGCGGGCCGCAATCAGCTAAAATGCGCGCCTTTTCGGCGGTCGGTAGCCGAGGAAGCAGTCCCCAAGGTGATGTAGCTCAGTCGGTTAGAGCATCGGATTCATAATCCGGGGGTCGGTGGTTCAAGTCCACTCATCACCACCACATTCTTTTCGTTGCCGCTTCGATCAAAAGCCGCAGAGAAATCCCCGCCCCCAGTCTATTCACTGTCCCGGCATATGATCCCAGCAACCGTAGTTGACCGCTTTCCCCCTCGATCAAGCCCGCATGAATGCGGCGTTACGGATCTTCCGGGCACGCCGCGGGAAGCGGGCAGCGCTACGCACCCGCTGGCACGTCCGGTCGCGCGCCTGCCTTTGCACCCGCAAGGGGCAGGCCGGATTCGTAAAGCCGCTCACGCGGCAACGACTCCGCTCTCGCGCCTCTTTGCCTACCCCGGTAGGCTGCGTCGTTGCTTCGCGGCAGACACCCGCCCAAACGCACCATCGGGTGCGTCCGACCACGGTTGCTAGGATCATGAAAAAAATCTACATCAAAACCTTCGGCTGTCAGATGAACGAGTACGACTCGGACAAGATGGCCGACGTGATGGGCGCGTCCGAAGGCCTGACGCCGACGTCGACCCCGGAAGACGCCGACGTCATCCTGTTCAACACCTGCTCGGTGCGCGAAAAGGCGCAGGAAAAGGTGTTCCACGACCTCGGCCGGGTGCGCCATTTGAAGCAGCTCAATCCCAACCTTATCATCGGCGTCGGCGGCTGCGTCGCCAGCCAGGAAGGCGCAGCCATCGTCGCCCGCGCGCCCTTCGTCGACGTGGTGTTCGGCCCGCAGACCCTGCACCGCCTGCCCGAGCTGATCGCGAAGAAGCGCGAGACCGGCCGCGCGCAGGTCGACATCAGCTTTCCCGAAATCGAGAAGTTCGACCACCTGCCGCCGGCACGGGTCGAGGGATCGTCCGCCTTCGTCTCGATCATGGAAGGCTGCTCCAAGTACTGCACCTTCTGCGTCGTCCCCTACACGCGCGGCGAGGAAGTCTCGCGCCCGTTCGACGACGTCATCGCCGAGGTGGCCGACCTGGCCGGGCGCGGCGTGAAGGAAGTCACGCTGCTGGGGCAGAACGTCAACGCCTACCAGGGCGCGCTGGAAGAGGGCGGTACCGCTGACTTCGCGTTTTTATTGGAAATGGTGCACGAGATTCCCGGCGTTGAACGAATCAGGTACACCACCAGCCACCCGCGCGAAATGACGCAGCGGCTGATCGAGTGCTACGGCAAGCTGCCCAAGCTGGTGTCGCACCTGCACCTGCCGGTGCAGTCCGGCTCCGACCGCATCCTGGCGGCGATGAAGCGCGGCCATACCGTGCTTGAATTCAAGTCCATCGTGCGGAAATTGCGTGAGCAGCGCCCCGACCTGTGTCTGTCGTCCGACTTCATCGTCGGTTTCCCCGGCGAAACCGAGGCCGATTTCGAGGCGACGATGAAGCTGATCGTCGAGCTCGACTTCGACGCCAGCTTCTCCTTCATCTACAGCAAGCGCCCCGGTACCCCGGCCTCCGATTATCCGGACGACGTCACCGCCGAGGTGAAAACGCAGCGGCTGATGCGGCTGCAGGCGCAGATCGAAGCGCAGGCGCAAAAGGTGAACCAGGCCATGGTCGGCAGCGTGCAGCGCGTGCGGGTCGAAGGCCACGCGCGCAAGAATGCCGACGAGCTCGCCGGCCGCACCGACAATAACCGCATCGTCAACTTCGCCGGCAACCCGAGGCTGATCGGGCAGTTCATCAACGTCACCATTACCGACGCCTACCCGCACAGCCTGCGCGGCGAAATCGCCGTCACCGAGACCGAATCCGCTTGAAAACCGATATCGTTGAACTGCGCCTGGCCCCGGAAGACAACCGGCGTCTGGCCAACCTGTGCGGCCCGATGGACGGGAACCTGCGTCAGATCGAGGCGGCGTTCGACGTCACCATCGGTCGCCGCGGCTCAAGTTTTAGATTTAGCGGCGACGCCGCGCAGGCCGAAAAAGGCGCGCAGGCGATCGAGCATTTCTACAACCGCGCGCACGACGAACTCTCACTCGACGACATCCAGCTGGGCCTGGTCGAGCTCACCCGCGGCCGCGCCGACGAAGAAGGCCCCGCGCTGCGCACGCGGCGGGCCGACCTGCGCGCGCGCACCCCGCGCCAGGGCGAATACATCGAGCAGATCCGCAGCCACGACATCACCTTCGGCGTCGGCCCGGCCGGCACCGGCAAGACCTATCTGGCGGTCGCCTGCGCGGTCGATGCGCTGGAGCGCGAACAGGTCAAGCGCATCGTGCTGACGCGCCCGGCGGTGGAAGCCGGCGAGCGCCTCGGCTTTTTGCCGGGCGACCTCACGCAGAAGGTCGACCCCTACCTGCGCCCGCTGTACGACGCGCTGTACGATCTGATGGGCTTCGACAAGGTGACGCGGCTGATCGAGCGCCACGCGATCGAGGTCGCGCCGCTCGCCTTCATGCGCGGGCGCACCTTGAACCATGCCTTCATCATCCTCGACGAGGCGCAGAACACCACGCCCGAGCAGATGCAGATGTTCCTCACCCGCATCGGTTTCGGCGCGCGCGCCGTGGTGACCGGCGACCCGACGCAGGTCGACCTGCCCAAGCACGTGAAGTCCGGCCTGCTGGATGCGACCGAGGTGCTGGGTGGTGTGCGCGGCATCGCCTTTACGCACTTCCTGTCCGAAGACGTGGTGCGCCATCCGCTGGTCGGCCGCATCGTCGACGCCTATGCCGCGCACCGCGCGCAGACTGATGCCCGACCCTGAACCCGCATTGCGGCTGGCGGTGCAATTTGCCAGCGCGGCGATTGATCTGCCGAGCCGTGCGCAGATCCGCCGCTGGGTCACCGCTGCACTCGAACACCCGGCCGAAATCACCGTTCGCATTGTCGATGCCGACGAGGCGCAGGCGCTCAACCAGGACTATCGCAAAAAAGGCTACGTGCCCAATGTGCTGACCTTCGAATACGGTGAGATTGGCCACGATGAATCAGGGCGCGGCGTGCTGGGCGGCGACGTGGTCATCTGCGCCGCCGTGGTCGAACGCGAGGCGCGCGAGCAGCGCAAGCCGCTGAAGCACCATTACGCTCACATGACCGTGCACGGTGTGCTGCATCTGCAAGGCTATGACCATATTGAGCCTGTGGATGCCGACATCATGGAATCACGCGAAATCGCTATACTGAAGCGCTTTCACATCCCTAATCCCTACACTTCCTGACACAAAATGGAGTCTGACAGTAGTCCCAAACCGAGCCTGCTCGAGCGCATCTCCCACTGGCTGATGCGCGAACCCGAAGACCGTGAACAGCTGATCGAGCTGCTGCACGGCGCCTACGAAAACAGTCTGATGGATGCCGACGCCCTGGCGATGATCGAGGGCGTGCTGCAGGTGTCCGAAATGCGTGTCGGCGAGATTATGATCCCGCGCGCGCAGATGGACGTCGTCGACATCAACGATGCGCCCGAAGTGTTCATTCCCTACGTCATCGAGACCGCGCACTCGCGCTTCCCGGTGATCGACAAGGACAAAGACGACGTCATCGGCATCCTGCTGGCGAAGGACCTGCTGCGCCACTATGCCGAATCCGACAGCGACATCCGCGGCATGCTGCGCCCGGCCGTGTTCATTCCGGAATCGAAGCGGCTCAACGTGCTGCTGAAGGAATTTCGCTCCAACCGTAACCACATCGCTATCGTCGTCGACGAATACGGCGGCGTGGCCGGGCTGGTGACGATCGAGGACGTGCTGGAACAGATCGTCGGCGACATCGAGGACGAGTACGATTTCGACGAAACCGAGGACAACATCCTCCGCGAAAGCGAGGGCGTGTTCCGCGTCAAGGCCGGCACCGAAATCGAGGACTTCAACCAGACCCTCGGCGCGCATTTTTCCGACGAGGAATTCGACACCGTCGGCGGCCTCGTCGTCTCGCGTTTCGGCCACCTGCCCAAGCGCGGCGAGTCGGTCAAGTTCGAAGGTTTCCTGTTCAGCGTGCTGCGCGCCGACAGCCGCCGTTTGCACGCGGTGCGCGTCACGCGCCTGCCGCCGGAAGAGGACGCTCAGCTGCCGCTGGTTTGATTTATAAGGCGTGCCGCCGGTCCCCGCGCGCCAACCCCGCCAGCGGCGCGATGCCGCCCTTGGCGAACCCGATCACCTTGAACAACTCCCCCATCTCCGCCGGCGACACCAGGCGCTGCACCGCGTTCGCCTGCGGCAGATAGGCCGCGGCGTCGGTCGGCGGGGTCTGCATCAGCAGCTCGGTCAGCCCGCTGTTCAACAGAAAGCTCGCCTGGCTGGTGTAGCCCGCGAGCTCCAGCCCCGCCGTTATCCCGGTCTGCGCCACCATGCTGAAGTCGACGTGCGCGGTGAGATCGCACAGACCCGGCAGATAGAACGGATCGTCCAGTGCATGGTGGCGATAATGCGCGCGCAGCGTGCCCATGTGGCGCTGCGGGTGGTAGTACTCGCTTGAGGCAAAGCCGTAGTCGATCATCAGGATCAGACCGTGGTCGAGGGCATGCGCGAGCGAGGCGATCAGCGCTTCCGCGGCAAGATTGATTTCCGAGACATAGCCGGCCGGCAGATTCAATGCCTCGGCGCGGGCGCGCAGCACGGGGTCGGCGATCGGTCGGTCTTGCCAGACGAAGGCATCGCCTTCGCGCACCACGCCGCGGACCTGTGGTCCCGCTTCTGTCCAGTGCACCAGTTCCATCGGCAGCGCGTCGAGCACTTCGTTGCCCAACATCACGCCGTTGAAATGTTCGGGCAGTGCATCCAGCCACTCTACCCGTTCGGCAAGATGCGGCCATTCGCGCGCGAGGGTTTCCTGCTGGCGCTGACGCAGGTCGGCGCTCACTTCCAGGATGCAATAACGCGATGGCAATGCGCCGAGCCGTTCCAGCTCACCCAGCACATCCGCCGCCAGCCGCCCGCTGCCAGCGCCCAGTTCCAGCACCTCGCCGCCGGTCTCGGTCAGCACCGGCGCGATCGCGTGCGCCAGCGTGCGGCCGAACAGCGGCGTCATTTCAGGCGCGGTGACGAAGTCGCCCGCCGCGCCGAACTTCATTGCGCCGGCAGCGTAGTAGCCCAAGCCAGGCGCGTAGAGCGCCGCTTCCATGTAGCGCGAAAACGGTATCCAGCCGCCCGCATCGTCGATCAGCGACTGCAGGTATGCGGACACGCGCTGGCTGTGCGCAAGGGCGTCGGGGGTGGGGGCGGGAAGCATGCAGCGGATGACTTCATGGATAATGCGCAATCCACGGACTATAAGGGCGAACCCCGATGCAAGGCAAAGTCGTATTGATTACGGGCGGGGCCAAGCGTGTCGGCGCGGCGACCGGCCGCCTGCTGCACGCGGCCGGCGCCAATCTGATGATCCATTACCGCAGTTCGGTCGACGAGGCGCGCGCGTTGCAGGATGAGCTCAACGCCATTCGTCCCGATTCGGTGGCGCTGATCCAGGCCGATCTGCTCGACGTCGGCGGCCTGCCGAGCCTCGTCAACCAGACCGTCGCCACCTTCGGCGGGCTCGACGTGCTGGTCAACAACGCGTCGAGCTTCTATCCCACCCCGGTCGGCAGCATCACCATGAAGGACTGGGACAACCTGATGGGCAGCAACCTGCTCGCGCCCCTGTTCCTGTCGCAGGCCGCCGCACCCGAACTGAAAAAGCGCCGCGGCTGCATCGTCAACATCGCCGATATCCACGCCGAGCGGCCGATGAAAAGCTACGTCGTGTATTCCGTCGCCAAGGCCGGTGTGGTCGGCCTCACCAAATCGCTCGCGCGCGAACTGGGACCCCTGGTGCGCGTCAACGCCGTCGCCCCCGGTCCCATCATGTGGCCGGAAGACGACCCCAACTTCGACGAAGTCTCGCGCCAGCGCATCGTCTCCCACACCATCCTCAAAACCGCCGGCGGCCCCGACGACATTGCCCGGGCGGTGCGCTTCTTTGCCATCGACGCGCCCTATGTGACCGGGCAGGTGCTGGCCGTGGACGGCGGGCGCAACGCCAAGCTTTGAGGCGCGCATTGCCTCGCCAGGAGCCCATGCCGGTGATGCCGGCAGCGCTTCTGCCGTGTGCCGATTGCTTGCGCAGGGGGTGTCGCTCACCTACCCTGAGAACGTTGCCGAGCGCTGATGCCCATGTCCCCCCATAACCGTCTACTTATCGTCGCAGGGCTGGTCAGCGCATTAACGCTGGGGGCGATCGGAGCCTACCTGTGGCAAGTTGAGCAGGCACACACTGACATGCGTCGATCGACGCTGCTCGAAGCCGAGCGTCGCGCCAAGCAGCTCGCCAGCGCCAGCGGCACGCAGATGGAACAACTGCTGCGCGGGGTGGATCTTGGCCTGCAGTTGGTGCGGGAAGAGTATGTCAAGGGCCCGGCCGGATTCGAGAAAACCGCATCGTCCGTATTGAGCACGCTCGGTGGCGGTTTGCTGGATCGCGTCGCCGTCTCCGACGCCAACGGCAAGCTGGTCTATTCCAGCAGGGGTTTGCCCGGCCCTGTCGATATAAGCGACCGCGAGCATTTTCACTTTCATGCTGAAAGCAGCGAAGACCGTTTGCATGTCAGCCACCCCTTGTTGAGTCGGGTAACCGGGCGGTGGCTTGTCCTGGTGTCACGCCCTATCTTCCGCGACGGAAAATTTGACGGGCTGGTGGTGATTTCGCTGTACCCGGAACAGCTCTCTGCGCTGCTGGCAAAGGTTACGCTGGCTCCTGATGATGTCGTGGTGTTGCTTCGCGCTGACGGCGGCTTTCTCGCACGCAGCCGGGAATGGGAAGCCCACATGGGCAAGACGGTCCTGGCCGACCGCCCCTTTTTACACCCGGATGCGCCGGACAACGGCACATTCCGCGCTACGGCGAGCGTGGATTCCGTGCCGCGAGTGTTTGGCTGGCATCGGCTCAGCGACAGCAAGCTGCTCGTCGTCGTCGGGCTGGCCGAGAATGCGCTGCTCGCGCCGTTGCTGAAGGAAGAGGCGCGGTTGCAGCAGCGCAACATTGCCGTGGTCATCATCATGTTGTTGCTGGGCGGGGGTACGGCCGTGCTGCTGGTGCGCGTGGGGCGGCAGCAGCAGCAGCTTGCCAGCAACGAGGAGCGCTATCGGCGGCTGCATGAGAGCATGGTCGATGCCTATGCCCGCACTGATCTCGATGGGCGCCTGGTGGAATGGAACCGTGCCTATGAGCAGATGCTCGGCTATTCAGCCGAAGAGTTGCGCAGCAAGACCTATCAGGATATTACCCCGCAGCGTTGGCATGACATGGAGGCCCACATCCTTTCTGCGGAGGTGATGACCAAGGGCCATTCCCAGGTCTACGAAAAGGAATATTTCCGCAGCGACGGCACGGTGTTTCCCGTCGAGCTGCGCGTTTTTCTGCTGCGTGATGACAATGCCAACCCCTTGGGCATGTGGGCAATCGTGCGCGACATCACCGAACGCAAACTGGTTGAGGCACAGATTCACCACATCGCGCACCACGATGCCTTGACCGGCCTGCCCAACCGGGTAGCGCTCAATCTCCATCTCGATCAGGCCATTGCCGAAGCCCACCGTGGCGAAGGCGGCATCGCGGTCATGCTGATCGATCTCGATCGCTTCAAGAGCATCAACGACAACCTTGGGCACATGGTGGGTGACTGGCTTCTGATCGAAGTGGCGAGCCGGTTGCGGGAAGGGGTGCGCGAAAGCGATATCGTTGCCCGCCTGGGGGGCGACGAATTCATCATTGTGGTCACCGATATCACCGACACCGCGGCCATCGAAGCCGTGGCGCAAAAGATCCAGTCCGCGCTTTCGGCGCCCTATCGAGTGGAAGGCCACGAACTGCATACCACCCCCAGCATCGGCATCAGCCTCTATCCCAAGGACGGCCAAAGCGCCGAGGCCCTGATCCGCCATGCCGACGCCGCCATGTACCAGGCCAAGTCGCAGGGCCGTGACAACTGGCAGTTTTACAGCGAGCGCATCAGTGCCGTGGCGGCCGAGCGGCTGAAAATCGAGACCGGCCTGCGCGGCGCGCTGCAACGCGACGAATTCATCCTGCACTATCAACCGCAACTCGATCTGGCCAGCGGGCGCATCGTCGCCGTCGAGGCCCTGGTGCGCTGGCAGCATCCCGAGATGGGGCTGGTCCCGCCCGACCACTTCATTTCGGTGACCGAGGACATGGGACTCATCGTGCCGCTGGGAGAATGGGTGCTCGATCAGGCCTGTGGCCAGCTGCGCCAGTGGCACGATGACGGCCTCACCGAACTGCGTGTCTGCGTCAACCTTTCCGCGCGGCAGCTGCAAAAGAAGAATCTGCATGAGACCGTCGCCGCCGTGCTGGCACGCCATCGACTCAGGGCGGCCGATCTGGAATTGGAAATCACCGAATCGATGGCCATGAGCAATCCGACCGAGACGATCGCCATGCTGGAAAAACTCAAGGCGCAGGGCGTCACGCTGGCGATCGACGACTTCGGTACCGGCTACTCCTCGCTGTCCTATCTCAAGCTTTTGCCCATCCAGCGTCTCAAGCTCGACCGCTCCTTTGTCGGCGATATCGAGACCGATCCCGATGACGCCAGCATCTGTCGCGCCACCACCTCGCTGGCGCACGACCTTGGCTTGTCGCTGGTGGCCGAGGGGGTGGAAACCGAAGCGCAATATCACTTCCTCAAAGGGCTCGGCTGTGATTTGCTGCAAGGCTACTGGCTCGCTCGGCCTTTGCCGGCGGAGGCGGCAAAGGCGATGATCCTCAAGCACAACGCCAGCGTGGCGGAGTGAGCGCGGCTGATTTCAAACAGGATGCATTACGCCCGCACGCGGGGATTGACCCGTGGCCGTGTTCGCCGACAATACCCATCCCTGTTCGCGGTAACCCCCTGTGTCTGACACGATAGCTCCTGTTGTGAACTGGACCGAGGCCGACGCGCCCCGGTCTGCGCGCTGGCGCTCGGAAAGCGGCGCGCCGCCGCCCAAGCGCGTGGTGGTTGCCGACGACCGGCTCACTGCCGATGCGGCCTACCGCCTGGCCAGCGAAGGCACCGCGCTGCTGTGGCGGGGCGACTTTCAGAATGCGCGGCAACTGCTGCAGGCCATCGCGCGCCGCATCGACCGCAAGCCGCGCAAAGCCGCGGCGTCGCCGACGGAAGCCTTCAATTTCCATCGCCAGCACCAGTCCCAGCGCGCCCGCACCCTGGGGATGCTGCTGCTGCCGCTGGAGGGGGATTTCAGCATTCCCCTGCGCCGCGCGCCGAATGTGAAAGAGGCCTGTGCCGAAGCCTATGGTGCGGGCAATGAGCCCTCGGTGGTCTCGCTGCGCGAACTGCTCGGCGTGATCGGCGCCCACGAATGGCGCAAGAAGGGCGTGGACATTCCGGCGCTGGGCGACCGCATCCACCCGCACTACGGCGTGTTTTCGCCAGTGCGCGGCGAGTATCTTCAACTGGTGGCCGAGGCGCCACTGCCTTCATCGATGCTGGCTTTCGATATCGGCACCGGCACCGGCGTGCTGGCCGCGCTGCTGGCCAAACGCGGCGTCAAGCACGTCGTTGCCACCGACCAGGATCCGCGCGCGCTGGCCTGCGCGCGCCAGAACATTGCCCGGCTCGGGCTCAAGGGGCGGGTGGATGTGGTCGAGGCCGATCTGTTCCCGCCCGGGCGCGCGCCCCTCGTCGTCTGCAACCCGCCCTGGCTGCCCGCGCGCGCCAACTCGCCGCTCGAGCACGCGATCTACGATCCGGACAGCCGCATGCTCAAGGGTTTTCTGAACGGACTGGCGGCGCACCTGGAACCGGGCGGCGAAGGCTGGCTCATCCTGTCGGACCTGGCCGAGCATCTGGGACTGCGTTCGCGCGAGGCGCTGCTCGCCGCGTTCGACGCCGCCGGATTGAACGTCGCGGGGCGGATGGACACCCGGCCCA